>ERZ1035051.1-NODE-1-length-132106-cov-27.551582_pt1 | contig 132106 bp, 115 predicted proteins | sample MGYA00520586_ERZ1035051 | MGnify/ENA primary metagenome ERZ1035051 (study PRJEB33766, sample SAMN09781692) | gut metagenome | biome: gut microbiome | host: Homo sapiens | place: Madagascar | study: EMG produced TPA metagenomics assembly of the PRJNA485056 data set...
TGTCGCTCCTCCTTGCCTGCTGCAAGGATTGTATCGGAGCCGTCAGCGTCATCCCACTTGAAGAATCTCATGCATAAAGAACCAACAATTCACCTGCAGAAGGAACTTCACCTGCAGAAGGAACAAACGCCCCCAAAAAATAGAAAGGAGAAAAAATATGAAAAAATGTCTATATTGCTATAAACCGCTCAAGCCAGGTCAGATAGATTACCATCCCACTTGCGCCAAGAAACTCTACGGCACAAAGGAAGCCCCTGTCCTACCCTATGTAAGAAAGGAAATCGGCGACCTGGCAAAAAAGGTTGTGCGCGCTCAGACCACCCTCACTGGTGTCCAGGCTAAACTCTCACTCGATGTGAATCCGGGTGGAAAGAACGAGCCGTCCCGTTTCACTATTGTCGGCCTTTGGGGTAAATACATCTTAAAGCCGCAAACCGACCGCTACCGCTGTCTTCCGGAAATAGAAGACCTCACGATGCATCTCGCCGAAGCTGCCAAGATAACCGTTGTTCCCCACGGACTGATACGATTTGCAGATGGCGAACTCTGTTACATTACCCGAAGAATAGACAGACTGGATGATGGAACCAAGGTACCTATGGAGGATATGTGCCAACTATCAGAACGCCTTACGGAATACAAGTACAAAGGTTCCTATGAGCAGATAGCGAAACTCCTAAAGAAATATTCATCATTCTCGCAACTCGACCTCGTAAACTATTGGGAAGTTGTCATTTTCTCATGGATTACTGGCAATGCAGATATGCACCTCAAGAACTTCTCGCTCTACAATAACCGCAAGATGGGTTATGCTCTTACTCCTGCCTATGACCTGCTCTGTACCAAGATCGTAATGCCCGAAGATACCGAGGAGCTCGCCCTGACACTGAACGGTAAGAAAAGAAAAATCCAAAAGTCTGATTTCATCAAAGTGATGAAAGCATCGGGACTGAGCGACAAGGTGATTGCCAATATCGCCAAGAAGTTCCGCCGCTCTATCGTGAAATGGATAGATCTGATAGAAGCTTCTTTCCTGCCGGAAAGCATGAAAAAAGAATATAAGAAACTGATTCTCAGCAGAGTTATGGCACTGAGATAAATTGAAAAATTTGAGATAAATTGAAGAAATAAAAACAAATAAAGGTGTATCAAAGTCTAACAAACTCTTTGATACACCTTTTTTATATCTTTATATAGTAAGATTGAGTAATCTTTATATCGTAAGATTGGGATTACTTCTTCATTACAGGCTCGCAAGTCAAGCCTACACCTAATTTTTTGAAGATACGCTGATCCACATCGCTCAGCATCACCGTACAGTGAGCCTGACATCCACGAAGTTTAGGCAACTGCTCCAAAGCTTTTCGGCAATTCTCATCATTCTCAGAGAGAACAGAGAGAGCTACAAGAACCTCATCTGTATGAAGACGAGGATTGCGACCGCCGAGATAACTGATCTTTGTATGCTGAATAGGCTCAATCATAGACTGAGGAATCAGTTTCAGATTGTGATCAATACCAGCCAAATGTTTCATGACATTCAACAACAAGGCGGCACTACAACCTAACAGCTCACTACTATGACCGCAGATGATGGTGCCATCCTCCAACTCAATAGCCGACGAAGTATGTCCCGTCTCCTTCTTATGATTCTTAGCAGCAACAGTCACCTTACGGTAATCTGTAGAAATCTTAGCCTGATTGAAAAGCATCTGTATCTTGGCAATTTCTTCCTCATTACAAGCACCCAGAGCCAACTTGTTGGTAGCAGCATAATAGCGACGAACGATTTCATCCTTCGAAGCCTCGCAGCAAGCCTCATCATCAGAAATACAGAAACCTACCATATTCACACCCATATCCGTAGGAGACTTGTATGGATTAGAACCATAGATACCCTCGAAGAGAGCATTGAGTACAGGATAAATCTCAACATCACGATTATAGTTGATAGCAATCTTATTATATGCCTCCAGGTGGAAAGGGTCGATCATGTTGACATCATTGAGATCGGCAGTAGCTGCCTCGTATGCAATATTCACCGGATGCTTCAATGGAAGATTCCAAACTGGGAAAGTTTCAAACTTGGCATATCCTGCACGCACACCACGCTTGTTCTCATTATACAACTGGCTGAGGCAAACAGCCATTTTGCCACTACCAGGACCAGGAGCTGTCACGATAACCAGAGGGCGCTCAGTTTCTACATAATCATTCTTTCCGAAACCGTCATCAGAAGCAATCAGGTTGACATCATGAGGATAGCCCTCGATGAGATAATGACAGTAGGTTTTGATACCATCACGTTCCAAGCGCTGCTTGAAAGCTGTAGCAGCAGGCTGACCGTTGTAATGAGTAATCACAACAGAACCCACCATAAAACCACGGTTTTGGAACTCGCCACGAAGACGGAGAACATCCTCATCATAAGTGATACCCAAGTCGGCACGCTTTTTATTCTTCTCAATGTCTGCAGCACTAATCACGATAACAATTTCAATGCTATCGCTGATTTTCTGAAACATACGGAGCTTACTATCTGGCTGGAAACCAGGCAATACGCGACTTGCATGATGGTCATCGAAAAGCTTTCCGCCTAATTCCAGATAGAGCTTTCCGTCAAACTGTGAGATTCTATCCTTGATATGCTCGGATTGAATCTTCAGATACTTCTCGTTATCGAATCCTATCTTCATATTCTTTTATTGATATAACTAATTCTCTATTGATTGAACAAATCGAGTGCAAAAGTACAAAAAACTATCGAAATATCAAAAAAAAATTGTACCTTTGCACACAAAAAAGTAAAAAACAACAAGAATGATGAACGGAATTTATACAATTCTTCTATTGGTATTGAGCAACATATTCATGACGCTGGCATGGTATGGGCATCTCAAACTTCAGCAGACAGGTACAAGTAGCCATTGGCCACTCATTGGAGTTATCGCCTTCAGTTGGGCCATAGCCTTCTTTGAATATTGCTGTCAGGTACCCGCCAACCGTATCGGTTTTGTAGATAACGGAGGCCCCTTCAACCTCGTACAGCTCAAGGTCATACAGGAATGCGTTTCTCTCATCATCTTTGCAATCATCGCTAATATCCTCTTTCAGGGACAAGGTCTGCACTGGAATCATGCCGCTGCATTTATCTGTCTCATCGCTGCAGTTTATTTTGTATTCATGAAATAGAATAATCCACAGATTATCAATGTATTACAATATATCCATTAAAGGAATGCAAAGAGGATAATGAGCGTCATGGAGGAATGTAAATATAGAAATACAACATTAAAAATATAACCGACAATGGAAAAGAAATTACGTACAGCTTCCATCTGTGTACAGGGAGGCTATCAGCCAAAGAATGGTGAGCCTATTGAAGTGCCTATCATTCAGAGTACAACATTTAAGTATGACAATTCTGAAGAGATGGCTATGCTCTTCGATCTTAAGAAAGAAGGATATTTCTATACCCGTCTCCAGAACCCTACCAATGATGCTGTAGCGCAGAAAATAGCACAGCTTGAAGGTGGCGTGGGTGCTGTGCTGACAAGTAGCGGTCAGGCTGCCAACTTCTATGCCGTTTTCAATATCTGCGAAGCTGGCGACCATATCGTGACTTCCAATGAGATTTATGGTGGCACCTTCAATCTCTTCGGTGTAACACTCAAGAAACTCGGCATAGAATGTACTTTCGTCAATCCTAACGATAGCGAGGAAGAAATCCAGAAAGCATTCCGCCCTAACACCAAGGTTGTCTTCGGCGAAACCATCAGCAACCCTGGATGTGCCGTTCTTGATATCGAGAAGTTTGCCCGCATCGCCCACAAAAATGGTGTTCCACTGATTGTTGACAATACTTTTGCCACTCCTATCAATTGCCGTCCTTTTGAATGGGGAGCTGACATCGTAACTCATTCTACCACCAAGTATATGGATGGAACTGCATCTCAGGTGGGTGGTGTAGTAGTAGATAGTGGTAACTTCGACTGGATGGCGAATGCTGAAAAGTTCCCTGGTCTTTGCACACCAGATGACAGCTATCACGGTTTGACATACGTGAAAGCATTTGGCAAGATGGGTTATACCACTAAACTTGTAGCCCAACTGATGCGCGATCTCGGAAGTATCCCAGCCCCAATGAACTCATTCATCCTCAACTTAGGTTTGCAGAGTCTGCATCTGCGTATGCGCCAGCACTGTGAGAATGCTCAAAAGGTGGCAGAATTCCTGCACAACGACCCTCGCGTAGCTTGGGTTCATTACAGTGGACTGAAAGACGATACCTATTACGAACTTGCTCAGAAATACATGCCAAATGGTACCTGCGGTGTCATCGCCTTTGGTTTGAAGGGTGACCGTGAAACAGCTATCAAGTTCATGGATTCGCTCGATATGATCAACATCGTGACCCATGTAGCAGATGCCCGCACCTGCGTACTCCACCCTGCCAGTCATACCCACCGCCAATTGACAGACGAGCAGTTGAAAGAAGCTGGCGTAGCTCCAGACTTGATCCGTCTCTCAGTAGGTATTGAGGATGTCGAGGATATTCTGAATGATATCAAGCAGGCTTTAGACAAGATTTAATATAAGGATAGCCCTCGACCGTAAAAGTAGAGGTCTTTATCATTTATTAAATAAAGGTGTATCAACAGCCAAAAGACTTTTGATACACCTTTTTTTACCCAACCATACAAAACTTTATCTGTAAAAACACCAACAGTCTGCTAAGAGATGGTGAAAAAATTAGTAATATTTGAGCCTCATATATTAATATGGTACATTTTTCACTCAAATCGTATCGGTTGTTTATTACCGTCACTAAACATAGCAACATTATTTTCCTTGCAATAATATCCTTTTAGTCCAATATTACAAAATCTTTAGCGAAAACATATAATTTCTTTGTGAAAAACATTGTGTTTTGAAAAACTTTTTGTAATTTTGTAGCGGACTTGGTGAAAACCATCTCCAGACATATTAGAAATGATAAGAAGCGTTATGCTTATCTTGTGAATTGGAAACCTAGGAAATTTCTCAAACGCACAAGGGTGGCATAGTGGTTCTCACGCATAGCGTGGGCTGCTATTACACATTCGTGCGTTAAGGTTTTCCTAGGACCTCCAATTCAGAACGTGGCATAGTCAGTACCACGCTTCATGTTTAATTAGAGGCTCTTATGGTAGCTGGAGGGCATAAATGAAATTATGGATACAATGGAAAATAAATGCCAAAAGCTCCTTGCTGCTATTAATAGTGGCGATATTGATACATATGTATATACTCGTATTTCGATAGTAGCTGAAATCAGTGATAATGATTATTTCATAAATGAGAATGAAAATGGTTTAGTTATAGGAAAAGCCCTTGTTATTATCCTTGGGGAAATGTCTCATAAAGGGATAGTTTATAAAAGAGTTGTTTTGGTTGCTTTATATTCACTTCTCAAAGTTGTCATTGATGATAAGGAAGATAATGATAACTCAACAGCCATAGCTTTTGCTCTTCTTTTAATTTTGTTTTCTGAGAATCAAAATTTTATTGGTGGAGAATATATTGTTTCTAAAGTCAAGACTGTCGAGATTGCTGCCAAACAACATTTTGGCATGTTATGTGTGTTTTATTGGAAATATTATCTTAATGGGGCTAAACCTACATTATTGTATAGAACGCAACAAAGACTTCAGAATGCCACAAAGGTCTTTATTAACATCAATGTTCCTGATATATCTGTAAGAAAAAAAGTTATAGACTTTGAGTATGATAATTTTAAATCAATGGTGCATGATTTGCCTATTGATATTGAACTTAAATATCCAGGGATTCCATATTATAATCCAGAAACGGATTTTGCTATGATTCGAGCATTATTTAATGAAGAACCTCAATACTTTAAGAAGCACATAGATGAACCTAAAAGAACGACAAAACAGTCAGAAAGATCTATTCCTACAAATAGTTCTTCTATCCAAAGAAAAGGTGAGGATGGAGTAAGTAATAGCGGTTGTATGGTAATGCTTTGTGCAATTGTAGGAGTAATTATTTTAGCTATTTATGGATGTTTATAAAATAAAGTTTGGGTAAATTATGATTTGGGTTATTATTGTTGCTATAATTGTATTTATAGCATTTAAAATTGGTTCTACTTCTGGACAAGTTGTCGGAAGTGTGAGTAGCAATGGTGGAATGCGAGTGAAGTATGCAAGACTCTTGGAGAACATTCTTGGCGGACATCAAGACTGTAAGATATTTGCAGAGACTCGTACATATATAAGAGCTGGCGTGTCTAACTATGGTGGGACTACCTTGTACCATATTCAACAATCAACAGGAAACAAGGTTATCATCCACTACGAAGTAAAGGACAACCCTGTAGTTCCTTCATTCCAATTGGAATGGGTTTTTCCTGATGATATGAATCAAGATGAAATGATGACTGTCATGGGAACAGATGTTCAAAAGAAAATGATGAAACTTTACACTCATTAAATATGGAAAATAGAACATATTTTATTTCAAACCAAGCGACAGACTTAAACACAAATATCTATCGTTATATGGACATATTAGAACTTATGTCTATTCTGGCAGGTACTTTTTCTGTTCATCAAAAGGGAAGGTGGAGTGATAAACGAGAAAGTGGAAACTTTTTTGATGGAATGTATCTTTCTGTGGTCAACGAGCCTGTTGACAAAGAGAAAATGAAGGCGCAGCGGAATTTATATGAGAGTATGAAAGAGAGTAAAGATATGTTTACATCCTGTTGGACGCTAAATAATATAGAGTCCATGCTTATGTGGTGTGCATACACTACTAAAAGCCATGGGGTACTCATAGAGACAACAGTTGGTAAATTTATCGAATCCCTAAATTTGCCAAGCTACTCTGTTATGCGAGGAGCTGTCCAATATAAAAATTCACTTCAAGGAATGGAGTTATATGAAGCCCTTTTTACAAAGGAAGAATACTATAAGGATGAAAGAGAGTTTCGATTTTATTTTGAGCCTAACAGCAAAGGAAAGTTTCAGATAAATCCTCAAATAATGATAAGCAAGGTCATTCTCAATCCTTTCTTAGATACCGCCAACTCCAAGAAAGTCAAGAATTTTCTTTTGCATAGTTATCAATTTTTAGACAAGAAGATTTATAACTCGAAAATTACATTAAACAACTAATAAAACGATTCCAGCTACAAAATTTCATCTACCTCATTGAAAATGAATTATTTATAATTTTAGACAAAGAAATATGAAAAGAATATTAAGTAAGTTAAGCAAGGAGACAAGATGCTATATTTTGTCTGCTTTAATGTTTTTTGATGGTTTTGAAGAACTTGATTACACGACCGAAATCAGAGGTGAAATGCACCTTGACGTTTTAGACCTAACTAAATCGGATGTAGAAAACTTCGCTATACCAAGCTATGCTCAGATTGTGGCACATATCAAATCAATCTCTGATTACGAATTGAGAGATTGGATAATCACCAATACTTATTCACCAGTACTTAAAAGCAGGAGAAATGATGCCTTACAGACCTTTTTAAAATTTTGCTCTGATTTAGGTTGGGATGCTAACGAAATTAAGGATACAATGAAAACAACAGAAGAATTGTGGGATTTAAAGCCGATGAATTATAATTTTAGAAATGTTCCTGCGAATAACGATGCAACTTCTGGTTGTTTTTCCACCATTGCATTATTTTTTATCTGTATTGCAATAATTACAATTGCGTTACAGTAAAAAAGATACTAAGTTTTTTGCAATAAATATCAAAGTATTAATTATAAAGTCCACTTAAAAAAGCAAAAATCGTATTTTTGTCTTTGTAACTTATTGATTATCAATAGCAAATTTTCGTAAAACAAACTTTTTAAAGTGAATTCATTATATAAAAGCATAATTATGAACTATAAAATAATCATTATGAGTTTGATTACAGGGATTGTTTTTAATTCCTGCAATAGTAACAAGACCACTTCCAATAAGGAAGAATTAGATACCGTTTGGAATGAAAAGGTACAAAATTCCTTCTATGATTTGAAGTTGGGAACTCCAACAAGTGTAGAACAAATAGTTAATTCTTTGGAAAAACATGGATTCTATTTTATCAAAGAATATAGTACAGATGAATCATTGCATTTTAGATTTCTCGAAAGCCAATATTTTACATTTGGAGGGCTTACATGGGAAATGTTAGATATATACAGAGAAGGTGATGTTCTACAAGCAGTTTATTTTAGGAATAGCAGTCTTGATAAAGCTGAATCTATTCAAAACTACAACTATATAAAGGATGCAATAGAGAATAAGTATTTACCAACATCAGTTCAACCAAAAGACACAACAATTTATGAAAAAACTCTTTATTTCGGAAGGAATAACGTCAGAGCAGCGGTTTCTTGCTACAGATACGAGACAGTGACAAAGAAAATAATGATTGGTACGGAATTATCGTATTCACAGAAAAATATAAAACCAGCTAATGACGAACTATAATGGCTCATGAGAGATTGCCCGTGGATAGACAATCTCTCATGAGCCAATTTTCTTTGCACAAAAATACAAAGAAAAGTGAATCATGGTAAAATGTTTAACATATCTTTTGAAGAGTTTCTTGTTCTTTCGGAAAATTATCCTTATTTTTGCAGAACAATATAAAAAGGTGTAAAAATATGGTAGAGAATCAATCAACGAGCATTCGAAAATATCCCAAGCGCATCCCTTACGGCATGATGAACTTCAAAGCCGTCATCGAGGATGACTGCTATTATGTCGACAAGACTCCATTCGTGGAGAAGATTGAAAGAGCCAACAAGTTCTTCTTCTACCTCCGCCCTCGCCGATTCGGCAAGAGCCTTACCCTCTCCATGCTTGAGCATTACTACGACATCAATCGAGCAGACATCTTCGACAAGCTCTTCGGACATCTCTACATAGGTCAGCATCCCACACCCGAGCACAACAAGTATCTTGTCATCAAGCTCAACTTTGCGATAGTAAATGCAGAACTGAAAGACTATAAAAAGGGATTAGACGACCATTGTCGTATAGCCTTTAATTTTTTCTGCGATGTATATGCGCAATATTTGCCGAAAGGCATCAAAGAAGGTATGAACCAACTGGATGGTGCGGTCAAGCAACTGAACTTTCTGTGCCGTGAATGCGAGAAGACCAATGCCAAGGTGTTCCTCTTCATCGACGAATACGACCATTTCACCAACAAGATTCTTGCTGAGCCCAACTGTCTGGACAAATATCGCAAAGAGACTCATGGCGAGGGATACTTGCGCACTTTCTTCGACACGATCAAGGCTGGTACGGATTCTACCATCGCCCGTGTATTCGTGACCGGAGTCAGCCCTGTCACATTAGACGACCTGACCAGTGGATTCAACATCGGCACCAACTACACTCTGAGTGCCCAATTCAATGAACTGACGGGATTCACGGAGAAAGAAGTGCGTGACATGCTCGAATACTACTCCACCCAATACGAGTTCAACCATACCATCGACGAATTGATAACAATCATGAAGCCATGGTACGACAACTATTGCTTTGCACTCAAGAAGTACGGCAAAGTGACGATGTACAACTCCAACATGGTGCTTTACTTCATCGACAATTATGTGAACAATGATTGTGAGGTGCCCGACCACATGATAGACGAAAACATCCGTACCGACTACAACAAGCTCCGCATGCTCATCCGCAGAGACAAGGAGTTTGCCCACGATGCCTCTATCATCCAGCAACTAGTGCAGCAAGGTTACATCACAGGCGAACTCAAGTCGGGATTTCCTGCCGAGCTGATAGGCAATCCCGACAATTTCGTCAGCCTATTGTTTTACTTCGGAATGATCACCATCAACGGAACGCTTGAAGGAAAGACCAAATTTATCATTCCAAACGAGGTTGTACGCGAGCAGCTATTTACTTATCTGCTCGATACCTACAAGGAAAACGACCTCTCATTCGACAGCTACGAAAAGAATGAGTTGGCAAGCCATCTTGCTTATCGTGGAGAATGGAAGGCATACTTCCAGTACATTGCCGATAGCCTGCATAAATACGCCTCCCAACGAGACCATCAGAAAGGGGAGTATTTTGTGCATGGCTTCACGCTTGCCATGACTTGCCAAAATCAGTACTATCGTCCTATCTCCGAAAAAGATACTCAGGAAGGATATGCTGACATCTTCCTATGTCCGCTGCTCGACATCTATAGCGACATGACCCACTCTTATATTGTGGAACTCAAGTACGCCAAATCGAAAGATACTGACGCACACATCCAACAGCTTTTCAAAGAAGCCGAGGTTCAAGTGAACCGCTACGCTCAAAGCGAAGTGGTCACTTCCGCCGTGAAGACCACCCAACTTCACAAAATTGTCGTCATTTACAGAGGTACTGAGATGGTGGTGTGCGAAGAAGTTGATAATCAATAACTCCCATTTACATTTTCTCTCTTCACCCAGCCATATTCAAATAGGAATAAGCGCTATTCGAGTTGAGAACAAACGCTATTGTTGTTAAGAAAAAAACTCAAATAAAATTAAATACAATGATTAAAGCAATGATTTTAGCTGCAGCTGCACTCACGATGAGTACCACTACAGTTGATGCACAAACTATGATTCAAAAGAATGAGATCAAGGTAGAAAACCACCTGATGACTCCTGAGGCTCTCTGGGCTATGGGACGCATCGGTGCAGCCGAGGCTTCACCTAACGGCAAGCAAATCGTTTATCAGGTAGGTTATTACAGTGTGAAAGAAAACAAAGGCCACCAGATGTTATTCGTCATGGATGCCAACGGTAAGAACAAAAAAGCACTCACCACTGATGCCAAAAGCGAAAGTGATGCTGCCTGGATAGCCGGTGGACAAAAGATTGCTTTTCTCCGGGAGGGACAGCTCTGGAGCATGAACCCAGACGGAACCGATCGCAAGCAGTTGACCAACGATAAGTTAGGCATCGAGGGATTCAAATTCTCTCCAGACGGCAAGAAGGTCATCCTCATCAAGGAGTTGCCTTATCATGGCACCATCAAGGAGAATCCTTCAGACCTGCCACTCGCCACTGGTCGTCTGGTAACAGACATGAACTATCGCCACTGGGATCACTACGTGGAGAGCATATTGCACCCTTTTGTTGCTGATGTCACAGAAAACGGCACCATCAACGAGGGAGAAGATATTCTGAAAGGTGAACCATTCGAATGTCCTATGGCACCATTCGGCGGTATCGAGCAGTTGGCCTGGAGCCCTGATTCAAAGACTATCGCCTATACCTGTCGCAAGAAAGAGGGCGTTCAGTATGCCATCTCTACCGACTCTGATATCTACCTATATAATATAGGTACGCGCGAGACCAAGAATCTCTGCAAGGAGGCTGGTTATGTAGAGCCAAAGATTGATGCAACCAAGAGCATGAAGAATCAGGCTGTCAATGCTCCTGAAAATCTGAAAAACAATCCTGGTTACGATACCAATCCACAATTCTCTGCTGATGGTAAGTACATTGCATGGCAAAGCATGGCACGCAATGGTTATGAAAGCGACCGCAACCGTCTTTGTGTTTACGAACTGGCTACGGGTAAGAAAAACTATGTATCAGACAAGTTTGACTCCAACGTAGAAGGATTCGTATGGAATAAGGACAACAAGAGCCTTACTTTCATAGGTGTTTGGCACGGAACCCTGAACCTCTATCAGGCCAATTTCAAGGGCGAAGTTAAACAAATCACCAACGACTGGGCTGATTATGGTAGCGTAGCTTTGGCAAATAATGGCAACAAGATTCTCGCTACCCGTGCAAGCATGAGTCATCCTACCGATATCTATATCGTTACCCCTGGTAAGGATGCCAAAGGTACTAAGGTAGAACAGATTTCTCACGAGAACGACCATATTCTGAACCAGTTGAACCTCGGAAAGTGCGAACAGCGTTGGGTAAAGACTACAGATGGTAAGCAGATGTTGGTATGGATTATGTTGCCATCCAATTTTGATGCTACCAAGAAATACCCTACCCTTCTCTTCTGTGAAGGCGGTCCTCAGAGCCCTGTAAGTCAATTCTGGAGCTATCGCTGGAATATTCAGATCATGGCTGCCAACGGTTATGTAGTGGTATTGCCTAATCGCCGTGGTCTTCCAGGTTTCGGTAGTGAATGGAACGAGGAAGTCTCTGGCGACTGGACCGGTCAGTGTATGAACGACTATCTCTCTGCTATCGATGATGCAGCAGCCAATCTGCCATACGTAGATAAGGATCGCTTAGGTTGCGTCGGTGCAAGTTTCGGTGGTTTCTCTGTTTACTATCTCGCCGGTCATCACAACAAGCGTTTCAAGGCATTCCTGGCTCACGATGGTGCTTTCAACTTGGAGAGCATGTACACAGACACAGAGGAGGCATGGTTCTCTAACTGGGAATATGAGGATGCTTATTGGAATAAGGACCTGAGTGGAAATGCCAAGAAGACTTACGAGAACAGTCCTCACAAGTTTGTTGATAAATGGGATACTCCTATCCTCTGTATTCATGGAGAGAAAGACTATCGCATCAATGCCAATCAAGGTATGGGAGCTTTCAACGCTGCCCGTATGCGCGGTATTCCTGCAGAACTTCTCATCTATCCTGACGAGAATCACTGGGTTTTGAAACCACAGAATGGTATTCTTTGGCAGAGAACATTCTTCAACTGGCTTGATAAATGGTTAAAGAAATAAATCCTTTAGTTTTTTAAAAGCTAAAATCTCAAAAAAACTGGGAATCCTCTTTCACGGGGATTCCTTTTCTTCTTAATCACAATCTTACTTGTATGAAAAAACTATTACTATATTTGACCTTGACTATATTCTTCGGACATGGAGCTTATGCCCAAAGAGCATGTCTATCCAAACTTTCTCCTATGCTCCGACACTATGTTTTGGAGGAACGCGAGAAAGAAAAACAAACCGTCAATCTTGCCAAAATACATGATGTCAAAGCAAAGAAAACAATAACAGGCATCCCCTCTCCCATGACTACTGCTTTTATCAAAGTGTCGGGAGATGGAAAAAAAGTGCTACACCAGCATGGTGGCAAGGTTTGGGCCAGATATGGTAATATATACATCGCTACGATTCCGCTGAACTCTGTATCCCGCCTATCATCATTACCAGAGATACAACGCATCGAAGCCAACATGAACCCGAAATGTACTTTAGATTCTGTCATCATTCAGACCAATGCTTTACCCGTATATGAAGGTAGGAATTTGCCACAGGTCTATACAGGAAAAGGCGTAGTAATGGGCATTATGGATATCGGTTTCGACTTTACAAATCCGAATTTCTACAACCCACAGATGACAGATTATCGCATCAAGGCTTTTTGGGATCAGATATCTTCAGACACCTTACAGAGTACATTGCCTGTAGGCCGCGAATATATCGGAAAAGAACATCTGCTTGCATTAGGATGTTCGAGAGATGGATATGATAATTCACATGGCACACATACCTTGGGAATAGCAGCAGGAAGCGGATGTGAAGGAGTGGCTTCAGATATTCCTGGCAAATACCACGGCATGGCATACGAAAGCGATATTTGTCTGGTAGCAAATGCGACATCCGAAAATGCTGCATTGATTGATTCTTCCCAAACCTATAAATTTACTTATGCCATGGATGCCTTAGGATTCAAGTATATCTTCGATTATGCGGATCAGGTAGGTAAACCATGCGTCATCTCATTTAGCGAAGGAGCTGGACAGGATTTTGATGGAACTGACATTCTATATGGCGAGGTTTTGGATAGTCTGACCCGCATTCCCGGTCATGTATTGGTATCTTCAGCCGGCAACAATGGTCAACAATATTATTATATGCATAAGCCATTGGAAAAAGAAAGTGCGGGCTGTTTTGTGAATAGTGCCAAACCATACGTCTATCACATCGCCAAATCATCTCAGCCATTTACTTTGCGCACCACCATTTATGAAGAAAGAACGCATCCTCATATCTTTGATGTGAATACCGAAAAGATTTTAGCTACTGCCGACTCTACCCTGATTGACACAGTAGAGGTGGCTGGAAAAAGGTATGTCATGATGATGGGGGCATACCCTTCCTGTTATCAGAAAGAAGAAATATGCTATGACTGGATGGTGAAAGCCTTAGACGAAAAAAATGTGGGTTTAACCAACTATATAGCTTATCAGGTAATGGGCAAAGACGCAGACGTTCAAGTATATCATGGTTCGGGCAATATGTATATCTGCTCTGTAGATCCGTCACTTGCAGACTGCGAGAAGTCGCATAGCATCAATTCCCCTTCATCTTACCCGAGTGTGATCTGCGTAGGTGCCACCATCAACCATACCGGCTATACGGATATAGAGGGAAAATATAAGCAGTCTGAAACACTGTCCATCGGAACACTTGGAGCCTATTCGTCAATAGGACCAACCTTCGATGAACGAATCAAACCAGATGTAATTGCACCGGGCAGTACGGTCATTTCATCCTATAACTCATTCTATGAAGTATGTCACCCCGACAACTGGGACAGAGACACCCGCATTTCCAGTTATACCTATCAGGGAAGAAATTATTTTTGGCATTCCAATAGTGGTACCTCTATGGCTTCTCCGGTTGTGGGCGGAGCAATTGCCCTATGGTTAGAAGCCAATCCGAGTCTAAACAGTCAGGATGTTTTGGATATTATCAAGAAGACGAGCATTCCTTTAGACAAAGAACAAGATATACCAAACAACCTCTGGGGTTACGGAAAACTGGATGTTTACCGAGGACTATTGGCTGCTTTGAACCTGGACGGAATACCAGATATCAGTACTTATCTACCTCAAAAAGCTCAAATCGGTATGGACAGGAACAAGATATGCATCAATCTCACAGAAAAAGCCACTCAAAATTTTAGGGTTTCTGTCTATAACTTATCTGGAATAAGAATGAAAGTGGAAAAGATGCAATCAGGAGAAATGGAATATCTATGTGACATATCAGAATTGCCTACGGGCATCTATATCATCCAACTATCTGGTTATCAAGCTATTCAAGGATCATCGCTGATACGAAAAAAGTAATTTTCAACCATCATTATAAATAGGTATTTGGATAAAACCCCCATTTTTAGGTATTGCAGCAATCGAAAAAACTTCGTACCTTTGCAATCGTTAAAAGCAGAGGCTTAACCTATAAGTGATAATGTTTCATGCAGATGAATGATTGAACCTTATAGCTGATTTGAAACTTTTAGATGGATTAGTTAAGTTAGATAATAATAATATCGAATCTTGTTCGCTAATTAAATAAAATTCATAATGTTTTTGTATAATAAGCAAGAGGGAGTCCGTGAGGATTCCCTTTTTTGTTTTCTATTGAGATCTATCAAGTTTGAATATAATCAATTTGAAAACAATTAGATTGGAAACAATCATTTTGAAGACAAAAAAAACTGTATGCCAAAAGCTGACACACAGTTTCTCAAAATTATCTCTCTCTTATCATAATAATTTCTTCTTTTGTTTCAAGAATCATTACTTGATGAGACCACGATTCTTGAGAGTTGCATTGAGCAACATCAAATACTTGCGATACTGCTTCTCAGAAAGAATAGTATGCATGTATTTCAAATCCTTATTAATAGCCTTACCTACCATTGCATCACGCTCCTCAGCTGGAGCAATAGCAGCATTCATCATCTCTGCAGTGAAGTTCTTATGAACATCTGCTACAGCCTCAACCTGATCAATGTTAAGAGACAAAGCATCAGCCAAAGGACCCATCTTGATATTCATGTTGTAAGCAGCTGTTGCTGCTGTTGCACTTGCGTTCTCATCTGCTGCAAAAGTAGTTGTCATACTCAACAATGCTACTGCCAAAACTACTAACTTTTTCATAATCTTTTTACCTTTCTTTACTTTGTGAGCCTACCAATTGTGTTAATGATTGGCATTTCCTTACCCGAAGGATTAGCTCGTTTTACATTATCCTTAATTTTTTGTCTTTTTCTTTTTGACAATGCAAAGATACGAACTTTCCACTGTGCTCGCAAACATTTTATTAAAAAAGTTGCCAAAGCCCTTTCTTTTTTGATTTAAATCAAAGAACCATCCTCTTTTTTCTAACATATCGTAGCTTTTATTACACTTTTTATTTAAATATGTAAGAAAACAGTATATCTATACAGAATCTTATAAAATAAAGCCTTTTTTATTGTGTTTATAAAATTAGAAACAAAAAATATGGAGTGACTACTATTTCAGTTTTATGAAATTGATAGTGACTTCCTTTTTAGTTTATAAAGTAAAAAAGTGTCTATTGAAATCAGGAAAAGTCACCCAAGCCGTGTGGCATCTATGCCCAAGGCTTGGGCAAACCTTGCTCATTCGTATATCTGTGGATTAACAGTATGTAATCAAGAATATAAAGGGGAAATATAGCAAAGTGGAATAATTTCTTTCACATTCTTTGCCGATTGTCGATTTTTTATTGTACCTTTGCAGTCAATGTGCAAACACCTTTATATATAATCATGTAGAATAAGATATATGGAAGAACAAAATCATATAGACAAAGCGCTTGCTTTCATGGAGAGTCTGGAAAAGTTAGGAAACCAACTCAAAGCTGCGGAAGAACACCAGAAACATCTCTTAGCTCGCATGCTTGAACTTAAGAAGGAAAATCTGTTGGATTCTGAGGAATATGGACAACTCGCGCAACAAAGCAAGAGCTTGCAAGACATCATTGACAAATGGCGCCCTATTTATCTGGAGCGCATGGAAATGGTAAAAGGAGTTCAGAAAAGAAAAAGAACCAAGAAATAAACCATTTGGTTCTTTGTCCTTTTGGACTTTTCATATACTGGGGTAATCTTCTAAATTATCAATAAAGAAACCACAGTAAAAATCAAAGATCCAAAATTGTTAGCAAAAAAAATAAATGGTAAAAAGTGACTATAATAAAATAAAAAATAAATAAAATGGAAGAAACAAAAAACAAATTTATCGTTTTGTCATACTCACTCTATGACACAACAAAAGGTGACGATGGTAACGAAGAATTGCTTGAGAAGACTGCTGACGAGCGTCCTTTCATCTTCGTAAGCGGTATGGGTGCTACTCTCCCTTCATTCGAGGAGCAGGTAGTTAACCTGGAGAAAGGTGCTGAGTTTGACTTCGAATTGACTCCAGACCAGGCTTATGGTGATCATTTCGACGAGCGTGTCATCGAACTCGACAAGCAGATCTTCACTATCAACGGTCAGTTTGATGCTCAGCATGTACAGGTTGGTGCAGTAATTCCTCTCCAGAACGAGGATGGTAACCGTTTCTTAGGTCTTGTATTAGCTATCTCAGAGGACAAGGTTAAGATCGACCTCAACCACCCATTGTCAGGCAAGAAGCTCAACTTCTGTGGTGAGGTTTTGGAAAACCGCGAGGCTACTGCTGAAGAGGTTGCACACATGGCTAAGCTCCTGAGCGGTGAAGGTCAGCAGGGTTGCGGCGGTAGCTGCGAGAACTGCGGTGGCGACTGCAAGGATGGAAATTGCGAAGGTGGCAACTGCGAGGGCGGTTGTGACTGCAATAAATAATCATACAATATGAAGATGGGGCTTTCATGCCCCATTTTTTTCATGACAATAAACCCATAATTTTATGAGAAATACTTTTGGCAATCTCTTCACGCTTACCACTTTTGGCGAAAGCCATGGTATAGCTGTAGGCGGTGTAATTGACGGCTTCCCTGCTGGCATAGAAATTGATATGGATTTCATTCAGAGTGAACTGAATCGTCGCCGACCAGGACAAAGTCATATTACAACTTCCAGAAACGAAGCTGACAAAGTGGAGTTTCTCAGTGGCGTTTTCGAGGGTAAATCCACAGGAACACCTATCGGATTCGAGGTAAGGAACACCAACCAGCATTCACAGGACTACGAGAACATGCGCTGTCTGTTCCGTCCTTCTCATGCAGACTATACTTATCATGAGAAATATGGCATCCGCGACCATCGCGGCGGAGGTCGTTCTTCTGCCCGTATCACCATCGCCAGATGTGTAGGAGGAGCTCTTGCTAAATTGGCACTGCGTCAACTCGGCATCAGCGTCACCGCATACACATCACAGGTTGGCAATATCGCCCTTAACAGAGACTACCGGAAGTATGATCTTACAACTATCGAAGACAATATCGTACGTTGCCCTGATCAGGAAAAAGCTAAACAGATGGAAGATCTCATCGCCAAGGTAAAATCTGAAGGTGATACCATTGGAGGAGTTATTGCATGTGTTATCAAGGGTTGTCCTGTTGGTCTGGGTGAACCGGAATTCGATAAATTGCATGCGCAGTTGGGTGCAGCCATGTTGGGTATCAATGCCGTCAAGGGATTTGAGTATGGAGAAGGATTTGAAGGAGTCACTACTCGTGGCAGCGAACAGAACGATGTATTTATTCCTGCCAAGGAAGGTACTACTCATCAGGCCGTTACTCCTACAGACGGACAGGATGTTACTACGACAACCAACCACAGCGGAGGCATCCAAGGTGGTATCAGCAATGGTCAGGACATCTATTTCCGCATAGCATTCAAACCCGTAGCTACTATCTTGACAGAACAGCATACAGTAGATCTGGAAGGCAATCCTACCCTACTGAAAGCCCGTGGTCGTCATGATCCATGTGTCCTGCCTCGTGCAGTACCTGTTGTCGAAGCAATGGCAGCTATGGTCATCCTCGACAATTATCTTTTGAATAAGACCGTGAAATTATAAGGAGTAAGCTTCATCATAGAACGAAGCTTACTTCTTAAGGCAATGAAGCCTACTTCGACAAGCATCGAAGTAGGCTTCATTTTTTCACCCCAAAAGCAGTTATAGGCTATTAAGCCATTATGCCAAAAAGAGACCTACGCTGTCATTTGCTTCAACTTCTTCAAGAGAGCAAACATAACAATAGCACTGATCAAACAGAGCGCAATTAAAATACCCCAATTATACATCAAAGGAATCTTATTCCAAAGCATAGATGGGATTGAGCTCAAATAGTTACCGATTGCTGTAGCTACAAACCAACCACCCATCATCAATCCCTTATACTTAGGAGGTGCTACCTTAGAAACAAAGGCTATGCCCATAGGAGAAAGCAGCAACTCAGCAAGTGTCAAGGTGAAATAGGTGGAGATCAACCATCCAGGAGACAAGATACTTTGGGTGCTGTCACCCAAGGCCATTGGTGAAATCAAATCGGTCGAAGCCAAGGTAATCACACCGAAGCCTAGAGCTGCCACCAACATACCCCAAGCAATACGAGTAGGAGCACTCACCTCCTTGCCCTGCTTGGTGAGCGTACCAAAGAACAGCATACTGAATGGAGTCAATGCGACAACAAAGAACGGATTGAACTGTTGAAAATCAGAAGGCTGACCCATCGTCGGATTTTCCATTCTCATAAACAAAACGATGGCTACCGCCCACAAGACAATAGTAGAAACGCCACAGATAATCTTGTTCTTGCTAGTCTTTGCCTGGAACGACCCAAAACCAGTGTAAACTGATAGAGCGATGAGAGCTAAGCTAAAGATATTAAACCATACGCGCATACCACCACTCACGGTCAAGTTGGTATATTTCTTGGCAAAGAATGTCAAGGCTGAACCATTCTGGTGGAAAGCCATCCAGAAAAAGATGACCACTGCGAAAACTAGCAACAAAGCGATGACACGATCCTTCTCCTGCTTAGGAGTAAGCACCTCGACATTGCCCTCCTGCTCCTTAGCTTGCTTGGCCGTCACATCGGCGTGCTTGAACCAAGAACGACAAGCAAAGTAGATGACAGCAGACACAATCAAGGAAACACAAGCCACGCCAAAGCACAAGCCATAAGCACCATAAAGCGCCCTCAGGTATTCAGGATTGGTATTGGCTGCATCATACACAAAACCATATTGACCGAGATATACATTGGTAATCCACTTTGCCATAGAAGGTGCAAACATAGCACCGATGTTAATTGCCATGTAGAAAAGGCTGAACGCATCGATACGACGCTCCGCATACTTTGGATCATCATACAAATTACCCACAAGCACTTGTAAGTTACCCTTGAAAAGACCCGTTCCCAAGGAAACGCAAGCCAAACCTGCAAACATAGACACCTGACCAGTCGTGTCGGCATCTGTTGGAATTGCCAATCCCAGATAACCTAGGAACATTGTTACAAAACCGATGGTAACACACTTGCCATAACCAATCTTATCGGCAATCATACCACCGAAGAGAGGTGCGAAATAAACTACGGCCAGGAAGATAGCATATACCTGTCCTGCCTGCGACTCAGTCCATCCAAACTTAGCTTGCATGAACAACGTAAAAATGGCGAGCATGGTATAGTAACCAAAACGCTCACCAGTATTAGCCAAAGCTAACGCATAAAGACCTTTAGGTTGATTCTCAAACATAATTATTATAATTAATTTTAATCTGTTTGCAAAGATACGGAAAATCTTTGAATATACAAACAATATGCACTATTTTCCTCAATTTTACCTCACTTTTGTTGTAAAATCATGTAACAACTTAGGCACATTTCCAATTCTTTTACTAATTATCTGCCAGAAAAAAATAAAAATATTCAAGAAGATACACAATAAAATCAAACTTTTTCGGTTTATATGACAAAGAAGTTGCAGTTTTTTTGTAATTTTGCACCCCGAAACAGGTAATATCGGTTTCAGCGATAATAAAACAGATAATTTAATAGACAATTAAATACAGGTAAAAAGATAAATATTTATGAGACAACTTAAGATTAGCAAGAGTATAACCAACCGTTCCAGTGAAGCACTTGATAAGTACTTGGTGGAGATTGGTCGTGAACCTATGGTCTCTATTGATGAGGAGATCGAACTCGCACAGAAGATCCGCAAAGGCGGTCGCGAGGGTGAACGTGCTAAAGATAAATTGGTGAAAGCCAACCTCCGCTTCGTGGTTTCTGTAGCAAAACAGTACCAGCATCAGGGCCTTTCGCTCACCGACTTGATTGATGAGGGAAATATCGGACTTGTAAAGGCTGCTGAGAAATTTGATGAGACTCGCGGTTTTAAGTTTATCTCATACGCAGTTTGGTGGATTCGCCAGAGCATCCTTCAGGCTATTGCAGAGCAGAGCCGTATTGTTCGTCTGCCACTCAACCAGGTAGGTGCTTTGAGTAAAATCCAGGCTGAGATTAGTAAGTTTGAGCAAGAGCATCAGCGCAAGCCATCCGTTTCAGAATTGAGTAAGATAACCAACATGGAGGAAACTAAGATTGACCAGACCATCAAGGCTGACAATCACCACATGAGTATCGATGCTCCATTCGGTGGCGAGGATGATGACAATGCGATGGTTGACGTGATGGCATCAGGTGATGACACACGTACAGACAAGCAGGTGGATTTCGAGTCAATGAGCAGTGAGTTGAAGCGCGTACTTGACGCTGTTCTCAAACCTCGTGAGCGTGATATTCTCTGCTATTGCTATGGCATCGGATGCCATGAGAAAGGCTTGGAAGAAATCGGAAGCGAGTTCAATCTCACCCGTGAACGTGTACGTCAGATTCGCGAAAAAAGTATTCTGAAGCTTCGCGACAGTGGAAAGATAAAAATTCTCATGAAATACTTAGGATAAAAAAAAGCTTGGCAAAATTTATTTGCCAAGCTTTTTTATATTTCTCTATTAACTAAAAAGGGTTCCTTTTACTTCATCAAGTCTTGCCTTAATGCAGGATGAAAATTAATGCTGGATGAAATTTCCATCCTTATCTATCAGTCCAGACATACCATCCTTGACAGCTTCAAAATAAGGATATTCATCGCGTAAACAAATCTCATCATAGAGGAAGTCTGCAACAATGGTATCATTACCATCAGGATAAACCAACCCCATCTTGCCATTCTTTTCTGCTATTACAGGCATCATGCTCAAGTCGTCATTGTAAATATAGCAAGTACGGAGGAAGTCATACTGAGGCGAAAGCATAATCTCACCCGTATGATTCTTCATACCAAACTTACCATTCTGCTCAAATACCTCATGATACTGGATATACTTCTCTTTGAGGCGAAGATAATAGAAAATCATCTTGCGCTTGTCATTGACAAATTCCAACATATATTGGAATGTATCACAATAGTTAGCTACAGAGCGAACCAGTATCATCTTCAAATCAAGGCCATCCAGCGCCTTTCTATTCAAGTCAATATACTTGGCTATCGCCTTTTCTTTCTCTGGCAAGGTCAAACTTGCCAAGCGTTCCTCAAACTTGAGCATGGCAGTTTTAGTACCCGACATACCTTTGATATATCGGTGAATCTGTCTTCCCATTTCTGCACAGACGAACTTGTCAATCTCTTGCTGCTCTATCGGGTCAGCATACTCTTTTATAAGAGCTTCAGGTGTCGTGTTCATGGTTAGTCCTTTCTTTTTTATAGATGTTCCTCATCCCACCAATAGGATGAGAGAACATCCGGGTTTATAATTATTTAGTACTCAATATCATTCAAATATGATTTCTGAAAAAAGACATCAGAAAATCAGCAGACCTTATCAGAGAAAAATTATTTCTTGATATTAGGCTTCTGCAAGCCATATCCCTTGCGCTTATCTTCCAGCATAAGAAGAATGGAAATCAAGATAGCCACTACACCGAAACCGGCAAAGATAGTCATTGTCTCCGTATAGTCTATCACGCCATTAGCCGCCGTGTTAACCTGATTAACCTTACCAATCCAAACTGGAACAAGAGCCAAGCCGATATTCTGAATATAGAAGATAAGAGCATAAGCAGAACCTAAGAATTTCATCGGAATAATCTTAGGTACGGATGGCCACATGGCAGACGGAACCAATCCGAAAGCAACACCTAAGATAAGCATCATGATGATAGCCACCACGTATGAATCCATTGGCAAAGCAAATACGATATGAACCAAGGTCAAGAGGCAACTGCCGATAAGCATCAAGGTTGCACCCTTACCATATTTATCATATATACTACCAAAAAGTGGAGTCAGGATAATAGTACCATAAGGCAGCATAGCTGGAATAAAGCCAGCTACATCTTCACTTACTCCATACTTGAAAATCATCAACTTGGTAGCAAACTTCAGGAATGGGAACACGCCAGCATAGAACATGAGGCAGAGCACTGCGACATACCAGAAACCTGTAGTCTTCACCAAACCAGCCAAATCAGAGAACTTGAATCCCTCTTCCGGTTCCGTTTCAACAGCAGCAACAGATGCATCTTCCTTCTTATCCATCACGCAATAAACAAGATAAACCATGATACCAGCACAAAGCAGGGCAAGACCTAAGCCTACAGAAGCAGAAACACTACCCATCATCTTGGCAAACGGAAGAGAAGCACTCAAGGCTGCAGCTGTACCCAGACGAGCCAAAGCAACCTGCACACCCATCGCCAAAGCCATTTCGTGACCAGTAAACCACTTAGCAAGTATCTTGGTTACTGTAACTCCACAAATCTCACTACCTACACCGAAAATAGCAAAACCAGTAGAAGCAAGTACCACTTGGGTCTGATATTCACCAAAGAAAGGCACAGCGATAGTACCCGTAAACTGATTGCTAACCGCATACCATTTTACCAACGCACCAGCAAACATCAATAATGTGGCAATCACACCAGTAAAACGGATGCCAAACTTATCCAAGATAATACCACCAAAGAATAGGAGTAGAAGAAACACATTGAAGAATCCATATGAACCAGAAAAGAATCCATATTCATCTGATGTCCATCCGAGTCCTAAGCCGCCATCCTCTCTGGCTGCTGTCAAAAGCGGCTCCAATGGTGACATTACGTCTGTAAAAAAGTAGCCAAACATCATGGTGATAGCCACGATCAGTAAGGCTGACCAGCGAGCTGACTTAGAGTCGCTCAGTTTCTGTTGAAATTTTTCTGTAGTTGTCATTAATCTATATATTTATTATTTTCTCTTTACATCCTTGGTTTTTACGATATCAAAAAGATATGATACTTTGAACACAATCTGACCGAAATTACTTTTTCCAAAGAAATCCTTCTTGGAAGAGCCATAGATGTTGCCCAATCCATAGTAATAACGAGCCTCAGCCAGGAAATGTCCTACCTTCGGGATACTATATTCTGCACCTAAGCCTAAAGCTATACCATAGTCAAACTTATTCTCCACAGCCATCGTATCCTGCGCCATAATGTTATTCACCCTGTCATTATCCGTAGCTGGCAGGTGTTTCGGATCGAAGTTGGTCTTCGTAGATTCACTGAGATAGAATCCGAACTGAGGGCCCGCATTAACGAAGATATTCAGTCCACGTGTTTCTCTACCCCATGCTAAATGTGCAAAGATGGGAACCTGAACATAACTGATGGTACGCTCGTATGCCATCGGTTCACCCGTATTGGTGATGATGACCGGTGCATTTTCGATATCCAGAATTTTCTCCTTCCATCCTGCCTGAGCGAAATTCACCTCTCCATAGACAGAGCAGATACTCTTGAAATATTTCTCGCAAACATATCTGAAAGAGAAACCACCGGTCAGTCCTCCATGTTGGCTTTGAGGAATACTGGGAGTAAAGCCCACGCTACTCATCAAGTAACCACCATTTACACCTATAGAGAAGTCATTGCGATGTTCTCCGATCTGAGCCTTTGCTGTCATACCGCCCAGCATCAGAAGCATCACCAATATCTTAATTGCTTTCATTTACTTATCTTTAATATGTCACATTTAATAGGTTACCGCCTCTATCTGACGATTGAATGTATAATGGATCAACTGTAATATCTGATTACGGTAACCACCCTTTGAAGTCTTGACAAAATGCAGAGGAGTCTGCACAGGAGTATAGTTTACCTGCGTCATCTGCCCTGTGAAATTCTTGCCATACTTATTGACACCCTGAATGAAGAACATCGCCTGATCATAACCCGTAATGGCAAATCGCGGCATTGCTATCTGCATAGGTTGATGGAACCAGATATTGTATTTACTCTCCAAATCTATCGTCTTAGCAGAATTTGCATTATAATAGAATGTGGAAGGGATATAAGTATCATATTTATAGAAGCGGTCGAGATTGTACTTGGCATACATCAACCACTCGGTATAACCATAGAGGGAGATGTCAGCACCAGGATACTTGGCGGTAAACTCATCCAACTTATTCAGAACCTGAGTCAGTTGTGGCGAACGTCCCGTATTGAGTATCACTACATTTTGTTTGGAAGGAACAAACGACTTGGCAAAATATTCCAATGAAGAGTTAACGTTGGTCACACTATAAGTAATCTTTCTCTTCTCCAGTTCCTTGCGGAGACCAAAAGTAAAGTTACCTTTACGTGAAGTACTGTCATTGCAATCCACAAAGATAGGATGTACATTCTTAAAACGGTTTAGGAAAGCCTTGATGCTTGCATCATTGAGCGATTCCGGAGACTGATAAACCTGGAAGATTTCCTTGCAGCGATCCACCTGGTCACCATTGATAGAAAAAGGAATCACCATCTTGATGCCATAGGTCTTGCAGAAATCAGCCAATGAAGCCACCTGTTTGGTATAAAGCGGACCAAAGATAAGATCACACTGATTGGCACCTTCCTGTACTAAAGTAGTACGAATATCCGCATCAATAGGCACATTCCAGGCATGAATATTCGTAGAGATACCTTGCTGCTTCAATTTTTCGCAAGCCATCAGAATGCCACGATAGAACTCCACCATACGCTTGCCGTCACCATCTACATCATGAAGAGGAAGCATAACACCCACATTCACCGTATTGGCTTTCTTCTGAGGAGCCACCTGCTTCTGAGCCACATTGGTCTGAGCAGCACCAGCCGTAGTAGCTGTATTCTTCTCGAAAGGAATAAAGATAGTAACACCCTTCTGGAGCATATATCCTTCCTTCTTCATTTCCGGGTTAGCTTCCATCAGTTCAGGCAGACTCAATCCATACTTATTGGCGATACCGAAAATCGTATCCTTTTTCTTTACCGTATAGATATCACGCCATTTAGTAGTCTGGCAGAACGCAGAGGCATTGAAAATAATCAATCCTATGCCCAACAAGATGTATCTCATTTTTTGTTTCATTTTTTTCGTTGATTTATGTTATTAATCCACAAAATTATGATTTCTTTTGCTTAATTTTATAATTTCATTTGCAAAAATACAAAAAAACTCTCATTCAACCATACTCTAATTCAGAAAATTGCGCTATCTTTGCAGAAATTTACATAAAGACATGAAAATAAAGACGAATTTCATATTATTATTGATGGTATTTTTTGCCATGGCAACAACCAGTTTTGCAGACGATGCACCATCTATAGCCCCATCAGTCACCTATACAACCAGTGATGGTGAGACTAATGAGGACGCATCCTATTCAGGTTCCGCTCCTATCAAGGCAGCTTTCAAGGCAAACCCAACTAACATTTCCGGATGGACACCCTACTATGAGTGGCATATCTATCACGACAGCGATACGGAACCATATATAATAAGGTATGAAGAAAATACAGATCTTGAATTTAATCAGTCAGGTCTGCACCGCATCATCCTCTATGCCAAATTCACGAAAGATGGACAGGTTATCGAACAGAACAATGAGGATTCTCCTCTCACTCTTACCATCTCTGAAAGTTTCTTGCAGATGCCTAATGCCTTCTCACCAAACGGCGATGGTATTAATGATATCTACAAGGCGAAAGACGGATACCAGAGTCTGACCGAATTTCATGCATATATCTTCAATCGCTGGGGACAGAAACTTTATGAGTGGAATGACCCTGCAGGCGGTTGGGATGGCACCTATAAGGGTAAGCCTGTGAAAGATGGTGTCTATTTCTGCCTGGTCAAGGCAAAAGGAGCCGATGGCAAGACCTACAACATCAAAAAGGATGTCAACCTGTTGAGGGGCTACATCGAATCCGGTTCTACGGCCACGGAATAAACCCTAGAGCAACAGGATTAGAAAGAAAGGAAATCATTCAAGTCGTATTTCCATAAAAAAGCCATATTTCCATAAAAAAAAAGTATTTCAAGAAGAGAAAAGCTTTTCAAGGAGCATTTCTATACAAAAAAATAGCATTTCAACAAGAATCAATTAACTTCAATGAATTCAGAAGAAGAAAAGATAAACGTGTGGGGAGCCAGAGTTCACAACCTGAAGAACGTGGACGTAGAGATTCCCCGCAACTCACTGACAGTAATTACAGGACTTTCCGGTTCCGGCAAGTCATCCTTAGCCTTCGACACCATTTTTGCCGAAGGCCAGCGACGCTATATCGAAACATTCTCTGCATACGCCCGCAATTTCCTGGGCGGCATGGAACGTCCTGATGTAGATAAGATTACAGGTCTCAGTCCTGTCATCAGTATCGAACAGAAGACTACCAACAAGAATCCCCGTTCCACCGTGGGCACAACCACAGAGATTTACGATTACCTGCGTCTGCTCTATGCACGTGCCGGTACTGCTTACAGCTATCATAGTGGCGAGGAGATGGTAAAATATACCGAGGAACAGGTCATCGACATGATTCTCAGCGATTACAAAGGTCATCGCATCTTCCTCCTTGCCCCACTCGTCCGCCAGCGCAAAGGACATTATCGCGAACTCTTCGAGAGTATGCGCCGCAAGGGATACCTATATGTGCGGGTTGATGGAAAATTTATAGAACTCGAAAGTGGAATGAAGGTGGACAGATACAAGAACCACAACATCGAGGTTCTCATCGACAAACTTGCAGTTCGCGATGACGACGAAGAGCGCATCCGCAAGAGTATCACCACAGCCATGAAACAAGGCGACGGCATGGTGATGGTCATTGATAAGGAGAAGGATGAATCCAAGATTTTCTCCAAGAGACTGATGGACCCTGTTACCGGAATGGCTTATCGGGATCCAGCTCCAAACATGTTTTCCTTCAACTCTCCCGAAGGAGCATGTCCACACTGCAAAGGTTTGGGAAAGGTAAACCAGATAGATCTCAAGAAGGTAATCCCAAACGAAGACCTCAGCATCTATGCTGGTGGAATAGCTCCTTTAGGCAAATACAAAGATCAGAAGATTTTCTGGCAGATAGGATCATTGTTGGAGAAACATGATGCCACGCTCAAGACACCTATCAAGGACCTTGACGAAGACACCATGCAGGAAGTTTTATATGGTACACTTGAAAACGTAAAGATACCGAAGGAAAAGACAAAAACTTCTTCCGACTATATCTGTGCATACGATGGTGTTATCGACTATCTCCACAAAGTCATGGAGAATGATGACTCTACTGCAGGAAAGAAGTGGGCAGATCAGTTTATCTCCACCATAGATTGCCCAAAATGTCACGGTATGCGCCTGAAACAGGAATCTCTCTCCTATCGCATCTGGGATAAGAATATCTCAGAAGTAGCATCCCTCGATATCGACGAATTGCTCGATTGGCTCGAACATGTTGAGGAGCATCTACCGAAGATGAAAGCCAAAGTGGCTCATGAAATCGTAAAGGAATTACGTTCCCGCGTAACCTTCCTCCTCGATGTCGGTTTGAATTATCTCTCTCTCAACCGTCAGTCTGCTTCCCTTTCCGGTGGTGAAAGCCAGCGCATCCGACTTGCTACGCAGATTGGCAGTCAGTTGGTCAATGTACTCTATATCCTCGACGAGCCAAGTATCGGATTGCATCAGCGTGATAACGAGCGCCTCATCAACAGTCTGAAAGAACTTCGCGACATCGGCAATACCGTCATCGTAGTAGAACATGATCGCGATATGATGCTTGCAGCCGACTGGATAGTAGATATCGGTCCGAAGGCAGGACGCAAGGGAGGCGAAGTTGTCTTTCAGGGCACACCAGCAGAAATGCTGAAGACCCAGACTATCACCGCGCAATATCTGAATGGCAAGACGGAAATCGAAGTTCCTGAGAAGAGGCGTGAAGGCAATGGTAAGAGTATTATCATCCGAGGCGCAAAGGGCAATAACCTGAAGAATGTAGATATCGAGTTCCCACTCGGCAAACTCATTGTGGTAACAGGTGTCAGCGGATCGGGCAAATCAACACTCGTCAATGAGACGCTTCAACCGATACTCTCTCGCCATTTCTACCGTTCACTCAAAAAGCCGATGCCATACGACAGTATCGAAGGCATAGACAACATAGATAAGGTGGTCAATGTTGATCAGAGCCCAATCGGTCGTACCCCTCGCAGTAACCCAGCTACCTACACAAACGTGTTCGCTGATATCCGCACACTCTTTGCCGGTTTGCCGGAAGCCAAGATACGCGGTTACAAATCTGGTCGTTTCTCTTTCAACGTTAGTGAAGGCCGCTGTCAGGCTTGTAAGGGAAATGGATATAAGACCATTGAGATGAACTTCCTGCCGAATGTATATGTACCATGCGAGGTTTGCCACGGCAAGCGATACAACCGTGAAACTTTAGAGGTAAGATATAAGGGAAAGAGTATTGCAGATGTGCTTGACATGACCATCAATCAGGCTGTAGAATTCTTTGAGAACGTACCGCAGGTTCTTCAGAAAGTCAAGGCCTTGCAAAGTGTCGGACTCGGATATATCAAGTTAGGACAAAGTTCCACTACCCTCTCTGGCGGTGAAAGTCAACGAGTAAAACTTGCCACAGAGCTTTCCAAGCGTGATACCGGCAAGACCCTCTATATTTTAGACGAACCGACAACCGGACTCCACTTCGAAGACATCCGCATCCTGATGGATGTATTGGAGAAGTTGGTAGATAAAGGCAATACGGTACTGATCATCGAACACAACCTCGACGTCATCAAGTTAGCAGACTACATCATTGACATGGGACCAGAAGGCGGACGAGGAGGCGGTCAGTTGCTGTGTGCAGGAACCCCAGAGGAAGTAGCCAAGAGCAAGAAAGGATTCACTCCAAGATTCCTGGCAGAAGAACTCAAGAGAGAAAAGAAATAAGATTTTCAACACTATATTTTAACAAAAAAAGATTGCTTTATGGATAAATTACCGATGAATGATGTGCCGATGCTGGTAAGCGCAATCAACTTCCTGCTTCGCGACCATGAGTTTGATACATTGGATGAGATTTGTTATCATTTCCATGTAAACCGTGCCGAACTGGAAGCTAAAATGGCAACCCAGGGTTTCGAATGGTCAGAAGAGCAGAAAAAGTTCTGGTAAAACGGCATCAATTAGCATTATTATGCAAGAAAAGCTCAGATAATTTATTTTATCTGAGTTTTTTTATGTACTTTTGCAGCCACAATAATTATCTCGGAAAGAGATCAGTTTAATAAACAAGAAAAACGAACAAGAATAAATAAAAAAATAAAATAAGACATGACTGCAAACTTAACAAAGCGACCCTTGTTTCGAGAGATTCAAGACTATGTATTCATCGCCATCGGCATGATTTCCTATGCCATCGGCTGGAATGTATTTCTCCTTCCTACCAACGTAACAGCCAGCGGCTTACCTGGTATCTCCTCTATTATCTATTGGGCCACTGGATGTCCAGTACAAATACCTTATTTTATAGTCAATTCCTGTCTTATCGTAGCAGCTTGGATTATTCTCGGCAAGAAGTTTTGCATGAAAACCATCTATGCCGTTATCGTGGTAACCCTTCTCACCTCCTATTTTTCACACCATACAGAGAATCTGCATCTGCTCCAGAGCCAACCGCTTTGGGCAGCATTCTTAGGAGCAGTATTTTGCGGATGTGGTATCGGACTCGGTTTTTCTGCGGGCGGTTCTACGGGAGGAACAGATATCGTAGCAGCCATCGTCAATAAGTATCGCGACATCTCTCTGGGCAGAGTCATCATGATATGTGATATTTTCATCATTTCCTCCAGCTACTTTGTTGTCCACGACTGGGAGAAAGTACTCTATGGATATGTAGTACTTTATGTCCAGGCTTTCTGTATCGACCAGGTGGTCAACAGTCGTCGCCGAAGCGTACAGTTCTTTATCATTTCCAAGAAATATCAGGAGATAGGCAAGCGTATCAATACAGATGCCGATCGTGGAGTAACTGTAGTAGATGCCTCCGGTTTCTATTCTGGTCAGCAAGTAAAGATGCTCTTTGTACTGGCCAAGCAGCGCCAGTCACAAACCATCTTCCGCCTCATCGAAGAGATAGACCCTCACGCCTTCGTAAGCCAGAGTGCCGTGATTGGCGTATATGGCGAAGGCTTCGACCAGATCAAGGGTAAGATTAAGAAGAAAAGCGAAGAAGGGAATGAAGAAGAAATAGAAGGGAAATAATTTCCAAGCAAAACATTTGGATGTTACAACAGAAAATCGTATCTTTGCAAAGGTTTCCTCAAGAAAATAACGAGGAGTTGTAAAAACAGAAGAAATCATGGAAGCAATCAAGAGATTACCAGTAGGAATATCTGACTTCAAGACATTACAGAGAAGTCATAAATATTTTGTTGACAAAACAAAGTACTTGCCATTATTGGAGGAGATTTCAAATTTTCTCTTTTTAATACGACCACGTCGTTTTGGCAAAAGTTTGTTTTTGTCAATGGTAGCCGATTACTTCGATTGCGCCAACAAGGATATAGAGTCAGAATATAAAGGCACTTGGATAGAAAGCCATCCTTTAGAATCCAAAGGAAAATTCCAGATTTTGCAATTTGACTTTTCCCAAGTATTGGACAAAATCGAAAATCTTGAGGACGACTTCAATACATATTGTTGCAGTTGCTTGAATCAATTTATTCAAAAATACCAGGACTATTATACCCCTGACACGGTAGAATGGGCTTTAGCAGCCACCACTTCCAAGGATAAGATCAACATTCTTGCCAAGGAAGCCAAGGAACGTGGCTATCATCTCTACCTTATCATTGACGAATACGACAACTTTACCAATACGGTACTCAATGAGTTGGGCAAGGATACCTACCACAATATGACACATAGTAGCGGTTTTTATCGCAGTGCATTCAAGATATTCAAGCCAAACTTCGAGCGTATCCTCTTTATGGGTGTCAGTCCAATCACTCTCAACGATTTGACCAGCGGCTTCAACATTGCCACCAACATCAGCCTACACCCATGGTTTAACATGATGTTAGGCTTTAGCGAAGAAGAAGTACACCAGATGATATCCTACTACATATCCGTAGGACTCATCAAGACGAGCGATTCTGCAAATGAAAACATTGATGAAGAAGAAAGGATCAACAAGATAATAGCAGAGATGAAACCATGGTACGATAACTACTGCTTTTCAGAAGACAGATATAATATCGATCCGAGCATGTATAATAGCAACATGGTGCTCTATTATCTCAACAACCTCATCACTACAGGCAAAGCCCCCAAGGAGATGGCAGATCCAAGTTGCCGAACAGACTATGCAAAGTTAAAGAACCTTGTTCGTCTGGACCGTTTGGACGGTGACCGCAAGGGAGTCTTGATGAAGATAGCCGAAAAAGGCTACATTGATGCCCCAATAGCAGACTCATTTGCAGCAGAAGAAGTAATGAATCCTGATCGTTTCGTCAGCTTGTTATATTATTATGGCATGTTGACGATAGGTGGCACCGATCTTGATGCCCTTCATCTTGTGATTCCTAACAATACCATCCGTAAGTTGTATTACGACTTTCTGGTAGAACAATACCAGTCACTACACGGTTTGGATCTCAATGACTTATCTGCTATGTATCGTAAAGCGGCACAAGAAGGAGAATGGCAACCTTTATTTAAATATCTTTCCAGTTCATATTGGAAAGACAGTAGCATCAGAGATAGCATTCAAGGAGAGCGTAACATACAAGGTTATTTCAATGCCTACCTTCACCTATCAAAGCTCTTCATAGCGCATCCTGAGATAGAGGCAAATCATGGCTATTGCGACTTCTTTCTTTTAGCAGACACCAAGAAATACCCAACATTGCGTCATAGCTACATTATAGAGTTGAAGTATCTTAATTCTAAAGCAACAGTTGAAGAAGTAAAGATAATCAAGGAACAAGCCCTGAAGCAATTGAAAAAATACATTACAGACTCGAATATACAAAGTCTATCTGTAGGAACACAACTACACGGAATATATCTAATATTCCAACAAGGTAAGACGACAGAGATTGGAGAGATATAAACTTTTGCATTATATACATGTTACCCAAGCCCAAATCGGGCGAAAAGTGCCATAATTTCGTTTACAATGAACATTTAACACTTCACAAGTTGGGTAACTCAGAAAAAATGCTTAATTTTGCATTTAGGAAGCATGTCATAAGATAGCAACTGTTGCTAAAATGACGAAGTAAGAAACAACAAAACACCTCAAGAAAGGAGTCATTCTAATGAAATATCCAATAGGAATACAAAATTTCGAAGACTTGCGACGTAACGGTTACAAATACGTTGACAAGACAAACTTTGTATATAAGCTCGCAGATGAGGGCAAATATTACTTTCTGAGTCGTCCGAGACGATTCGGCAAGAGTCTCTTCTTGTCCACCCTGGAAGCATATTTCCAAGGCAAGGAGGAACTCTTCGAAGGCCTTGCCATTTATGACTTAGAGACAGAATGGAAGAAATATCCTATATTCCATATTGACCTCAATACCGCCAACTTTCGAGAAAAGGACAGCCTATATAATGTACTTAACGATTACCTTACAGGTTGGGAGGACAAATATGGAGCCCGTGAGTCAGAAGCCACACTTGCCCTTCGTTTCAAGGGTGTGATAGCAAGAGCTGCGGAGAAAGAAGGATGTGGTGTTGTAATTCTTATAGATGAATACGACAAGCCTATACTTCAGACCTTGCGCGCCCCTGAGTTACAGGCAGAACACCGTGCACAGCTGAAAGCATTCTATTCGGTATTGAAGACACAAGACCGCTATATCAAGTTTGCATTCCTCACAGGTGTAACCAAGTTTGGCAAGGTTAGCGTGTTCAGCGACCTCAACAACCTGACGGATATCTCGATGGACCACCGCTATATTAGCATCTGCGGAATGACAGAGAAGGAACTGCTTACGAATTTCAAGGAAGGTATCAGCGAATTAGCCGAAGCCAATGGCGATACAGAAGAAGCCACAATAGCAAAACTGAAAGCAAGATACGACGGATATCATTTCGAGGAAAATACAGTAGGTCTCTATAACCCATTCAGCGTACTGAACACTTTGTCAAGACTTCGCTATAAAGACTACTGGTTTGAGACTGGCACACCCACATTTCTAGTTGACTTGCTGAAAATGCACAACTATCGTTTGCCAGACATGACAAAGGAAAGGGTATCAGACGATGTAATCAACAGCGTGGATTCACTGTCAACCAATCCGATACCAGTGATATACCAGAGTGGTTATCTCACTATCAAAGGCTATGACGAAAGGTTTAAGAAATACCTACTTGGTTTCCCTAACAGAGAAGTGGAAGAAGGTTTCCTTAACTTCCTGCTGCCACTATACTGTTCTGCGGGTGATCGTTCCGCCTTTATGGTCGATGAGTTTGTCAAGGATGTGGAAGCAGGACATGTTGAACAATTTATGAATCGGCTTACCGCTTTCTTTGCAGACAACAACTATCAGGTAGCAGGCGAAGCAGAACTTTACTTCCAAAATGCCCTATATCTCATTTTTAAGATTATGGGATTCCGCACACAGGTAGAAATACCGACAAGTGATGGCAGGATGGACGTTCTCATTCAAACTTCCGACTACATTTACATCATTGAATGCAAATTAGACGGAAGTGCAGAAGAAGCCCTGCAACAGATAGAGACCAAAAACTATGCAGCTCCTTTCGCTATGGATAAGCGAACAATTATCAAGCTCGGCATCAACTTCTCCAGCAAGACAAGAGGAGTAGAGAGTTGGAAGGTGGGATAATTCAAGCATTATTTTATTTTAGACTATTGCGAAATAAAAGACGACAGAGATTGGAGAGATATAAACATTAGCAAAACGAGCGGAAGAAATTAAAATCTTTCGCTCGTTTTTATTGGACTAATCCAGAACCTGCCACTCTTTCAGTCCTCTGCTTTCTTTAGAAAATTCAAGAGCTAAACAGATTATTTTCTTTTCACTTGCCGCATAAATATCAGCATAATGACGAGACTTCATCTGACTAATAGCCGCATTAATCCCGCCATTATCGTCCATTTTCAACTCCATGACATAAACATAAGAATCATTCTGAGCTATCAAATCAATTCGACCTGAAGCCATTTCAATTTCCTCCTTAGCCTCAAATCCGCACAAGTAAAATATATTTTTCAAAATAAAACGGAAATGCTCCTCAAACACAAATTGCTCTTTCTTTTGAATACTATAAGGAGTACCTGCTACCAACCCTTTGAGACAAAGCATAGCATCATCTACATTCCCCATAGACAAGTTCATTTTCAACTTTTGAACCAGAGTAGTCACTTCAGAAGAAGGCTTGCCTGTCATCATAGGCAAAACCATTTCATACATAGCCTTCTTCACTTCCCTATTTGGATAACCTAACAAGTAACAATCACCTTTCACCCCCTTAATGGTAAGATAACCAGACTGATAGAGAAAGAGTTTCGGCTCGTCCATATTGACATCACTCATTTCCAAATAATCAGTATCTATGAGACTACCATCAAGTGAAGGTATATCATCCACATACTTTTTTAAAAGTTTATTAAGCATTTCATTAGAACCAGTAGCTATCCAATAAGAATTCAACTGAGAACGACTCAATGCGTTTAACACACTAAATGGGTTATAGACATTTTGCAAATTACGTGAAAAATGATAACCATCATAAGTAGCTTTAAGTTCAGAAAGCACTTGTGGCACATCTAAGGCATAGCGCAAAGCTAACCTTTCAATCTCCTCAGAATAGTATTGAGCCAATTCCTCATGGGTCAATCCACAAATAGCAGCATATTGCTCGTCAAAGCTTATATTAGTCAAAGTATTGAGCATACTAAACAGACTAATCTGTGTAAACTTCGTGATGCCAGTGATAAACACACATTTAATACAATAACCATAATCCTTTAGTCCCGTAAAGAAATTACGATAGATTTCCCTACATTCATCATGCTGATTCGTCTCATAGGTATGCTGCAAAGGCACATCATACTCATCTACAATGACGGCAATCTTTACTCCAGACTGCTCATAAGCCCTCTGAATGATACCATTTAGACGATTGCCCAAAGACCGTTCATTAGGATTCTTCCCATAAAACTTTTCGTATGTAGAGAGCACATAATGCAAATATTCCTTAAGTTCCTGAGCAGAAGAGCCACCCAAACTCATACTTAGATAGATGACCGGACGTTTGACCCAGTCTTCCTCCATCTGCATGATTTTCAATCCATCAAAGAGTTCTTTCCTTCCTTCAAAATAACACTTGAGGGTAGAGCACAACAGGGACTTACCAAAACGACGAGGACGACTTAGGAAATTGTACTTAACGCCGTTAGCCAACTGCCATACAATATCCGTCTTATCCACATAGAGATAATCACCCCTACGCATTTCTTCAAAGTCCCGTATGCCCAAAGGCATTTTTCTTTTTTGTTTCATCATTTTGAATCTTTATTTTATCCCTAATCTATCTACTGTCAACATCAGTAGAAAATCGCCACTAAAGACAAACATATACAATAGTGTCAATATTCCTAAGGAAATTAAATATAGCTCATAATATATTTTGCAAATATACATATAAAAAAGAAAATCACCAAATATTTTCAAAATATCAGCACTCAAAAAGAGAAAAAAGGAAAAAATCTTATTGCAACAGTTGCTATGCGATGTATTCATTGTTATCCAAGAGGATGTCCAAATGTAAATAAGACCATCACTTCATCTTATTTTTCTTCCATTCATTGCATTTTTCAACTAAAAGAGGGATAAAATGAAAAATATCTTTGCTCAAACAAAATAAATTTAGTAATTTTGCATTATATATAAAATAAGCAAACAAAAATAACATGGAATATAAAGAAGAAAAAACAAAGCAAATAGATGTAGTTGCTATTGCCAAAACAATGTGGCAACATAAAAAGGCATACATAATTGCACTACCAGTAGTCGCAGTTGTATCCTATTTACTCATAGTTTGTGTACCAAGAACATATACATCTACTGTAAAATTAGCACCTGAACTTTCCAGTTTTAATTCAAGTTCTTTGAGCGATATTGCATCCTCCTTTGGATTTGATATGGGAACATCTAAGGGTGGTGGTGATGCTCTTTTTCCTGAATTGTATCCTGATCTGATTCAATCTAATGATTTTATAACCAGTCTTTTTGATGTGAAAGTAAAATCTAAAGATGGTAAGATAAATACAACATACTACAATTATTTATCAACGATGCAAAAAGCACCATGGTGGACACAAGCCATTGGAGCCATCAAAAACATATTTGCAAGCAAAGAGGCTTCAGGCATTAGTCAGCAAAAAATTAATCCTTTTATGTTGACTAAAAAACAAGATGAAGTAGCAAAATGCATGGGTGCTCTGATAAAATGTAGCGTTGATAAGAAAGACTATGTCATCTCAATATCTGTTGATGACCAAGATCCTTTGATCTGCGCAACAATAGCTGACACAGTAAGAGCAAGACTCCAGCAGTTTATTACAGACTATCGTACAAGTAAAGCTCGTACAGACCTGGAATATTATCAGAAGATGTGCAAAGATGCTAAAGAGAAATATGAAAAGGTACGTCGTACTTATGGAAGTTATTCCGACGCTAACCAGGACGTTGTCTTAGAGTCATTTAAACTGAAAGAAAATGACTTAGAGAACGAAATGCAGTTATTATATAATAATTATACTGCATTGACAACACAAGTTCAACAAGCACAAGCAAAATTATTAATGCAAACTCCGGCATTTACAACATTACAAAATGCCTCAGTTCCTTTGAAGCCAACAGGACCAAAAAGAATGTTTTTTGCTTTAGGAATGACTTTTCTTGCATTTATAATACTTACATTCTATTTTGTGAAGGATATTATCTTCACAGAAGAATAAAATAAAAAACAGCTTAATATAGCAGCAAAATCAACAATGGGATATTTAGTTGTATTAGTTTTTGTAATAACAATACTCCTTGCTTTCATCGAGCCATATATGAAGAGATACAAAGCTATATTGTACCTCTTCATAGGAATGGCTTTAATTTTGATTGCTGGACTAAGAGAAGTTGGCATTGATCCAGACTCAAGAAATTACGAATACACTTATCTGCATTATGATAGCCCTTTAATTCTTGAAGGGTTAGAAATTACATATCTTTATTTATCAAAATTCTTCAACAACTTTACTCACGATGTGCATATTATATTCCTATTATATGCATTGATGGGACTGGGACTAAAATTTATTGCATTTAGAAAATTATCAGAGTTTTATTTTCTTCCTGTTGTTGTATACATTAGCTACTATTATATCATGCACGAATGTATGCAAATTAGAACTGGAGTATTATCAGGACTATTGTTATTCTACATAAAGGCCATAGGTGACAACAACAAGAGAAAAGCTATAATATATTTATTAATAGGTACGACTTTTCATTACTCAGCTTTACTGTTAGCACCTTTCCTTTTCATAAAAACTACACCATTAGAAAAGAAAAGAAGATGGATATGGGGATGCACTATTCCTATAGCCTATGCTATTACAATAGTAGGCTTTTCAATATTGTTCATTATTAATTCAGATATACCTTTTATTGGAAACAAGCTTGCAATTTATCAAGAAGCCCAAGAAAAAGGTATGGCTGACAATTCTATTAATATATATAGCCCACTTAATCTTTTTAGCATTCTGTTATACTATTATATGTTATATTTTTATGAAACTATTGCTATAAAAAATAAATATTTTCCTCTAATGATGAGAATACTTACAATAGCGATTGTGTTTCATGTTACGTTTTCGTTTTTCCCGGTATTAGCTGTACGCACATATATGCTCTTTAGTACAATTACTATACTCATGTATACATATATATATTATACGATAAAGCCTAAATGGGTAGCTATATTGGTAGTATCATTAATAGCATTCGTATATCTCAATTATGCAATTCCAAACATAAGTTTTCACATACTTTGGAACCCAAAATAAAATAAAAATAAATGAATAATCAAGACAATATTAGCAAAGCGCATAAAGTTGCATCAAACACAATCATTCTTTTTTTAAGAATGTTTGTCATAACTATTATCAATCTATACACCGTAAGAATTGTCCTAAAAGGATTAGGTGTTGTTGATTATGGAATCTATAATGCAGTTGCAGGAGTGGTTACTACTACATCTTTCATCTGTAGCATCTTAGAATTATCCATTCAAAGATTTTATTCTGTCTCCCTTGGGAAAAACGATTTCACCACCCTCAGAAAGATATATTCTATCAGTTTAAAAGCTACAAGTATATTAACAATAATCATTTTAATTGTTTTCGAAACTATAGGATTATGGTTTATTGAAAACAAATTAAACATACCTGTGGATAGAAATCAAGCAACTTTATATTGCTTCCATTTTTCTTTAGTCGCTTTTCTATTTTCTCTGCTGCAAATTCCATTTTCTGCAGCGATTTTTTCACATGAAGATATGAATGTATATGCAGTTATATCGTCATGCGACTGTTTCTTAAAATTAATTGCAGCTTTAATGCTTGGTTATTTGGCTATTGATAATCTCATTTTTTATAGCTTCTCCCTATTATTTATTGCATTTGTAACATTTCTAAATTATAGTATTTATGGTAAAATAAAATACAAAGAATGTAGTTATATTAAGACTAAGGATAAATGCCTGACTAAAAGCATTTTATCTTTCTCAGGATGGACCATGTTTGGTTCCATAGCAAAAGTTTGCATGATTCAAGGCAATACTATTATACTCAATATATTTTTTGGCCCTATCACAAATGCGGCTTTTGCAATATCATTGCAAATAAGTAATGCGTTCAATGCACTTTGCAATAGCATGATTCTAGCCGTGAGACCAACCATGATAAAAGCTTATGCTAATAATTCCAAGGAATATTTATATAATATATTTAATATTTGCAATAAGTTTTTGTTATATGTTTTAATAAGCGTTTCACTGCCAATGATATATAACATGGATACCATTATGTCAATATGGCTTCAAAAAGTGACTTCAGAAACTATTTTATTTGCCCAATTAACGATTATATATATTGTCATATTAGCAATGAATAACCCTATCACAACAATTATGCAAGCCTCTGGACACATTAAAACCTACTTTATAAGTGTAGAAAGTGTTTCTTTGCTTTGTGTACCATTGGGATACGTGGCATTTATATTAAATTATGCATCTCATGCTATATTCTACTCTATGATAAGCTTATGTATAATAGCGCATGTAGTAAGACTTGTATGTCTAAAACGTGAATTTGGTCTCTTTAAATACAAAGATTACATTCTGGGGCTTTGTGTCCCAGCCACCATTATCACTATTATAGGAATAGGTTCTGAAAAAATTATCAGTTATATAATTCCTACCCCATTATTGCATTTAGTAACAAGTTGTTTGCTACTACCAGTTACTATTATATTTTTTTCATATACAATTGGTTTAAGAAAAAAAGAAAAGAAAATACTTATTGAATTGAGTAGGACGTATATTCATAAACATTAATACGAAAAATATGAAATCAATTTTTATAAAATTTTTATATTTATGTGGATACTTAATCCATATATTCAAAATAGATTTACTAAATAGAATATTTGTTTCTATAAGAAACTATATTTATACAGGAATTCACAAAAATAAATTTCAATATTTTGGTAATTCTTGTATTAATTATTATGCTCATTCAATTAAAGGTTCTGAAAACATTTCAATTGGCGACAACTGCACTTTTGAACCTAATCTTCAATTAGAGGTATGGGACAAACATGCAAAAATAATTATAGGCAACCGATGTCTCTTCAGAAGAAACAATCATATTACTGCAGTTAAAAATGTAATCATCGGTGATGGGCTTTTAACGGGCGAAAATGTATTGATTTCTGACAATTCTCACGGCGAGAGTAACATAGAATCTTTAGAAACTCCACCCAGAAAAAGACCTATAATTTCTAAAGGTGGAATAAAAATTGGAAAAAATGTTTGGCTTGGAAACAATGTTTGCATACTTTCTAACGTTATTATAGGAGATGGAGTTATTGTGGGAGCAAATAGTGTGGTTACTCACGATATACCTTCCTACTGCATTGCTGCCGGTATTCCGGCCAAAATAATAAAAAATATGAAAGCTCGAGTAATTGCATTTTATTTGCCACAATTCTATCCTACCCCATATAATGATAAATATTGGGGTAAAGGATTTACAGAATGGACAAATGTGGCTAAAGCAAAGCCCTTATTCAAAAACCATTATCAACCTAGAATCCCAGCAGATTTGGGATTTTATGACTTGCGTTTGCCTGAAATAAGAGAACAACAAGCAGAATTAGCAAGAGAAGCGGGAATTGAAGGATTTTGCTATTGGCACTACTGGTTGGGTAACGGAAAGAGACTTCTTAGTAGAGTTTTTGACGAAGTATTAGCAACAGGAAAGCCAGACTTTCCATTCTGTCTCGCCTGGGCTAACCATAATTGGACAACAGGAACATGGGAAAATAAAGGAAAGAAAATGATGATTGCTGAACAAACATATCCAGGAAAAGAAGATTACATCAATCATTTCAATACTGTTCTTCCTGCATTCAAAGACCATAGATATATAAAAGTAGATGGTAAACCTATATTCTTGATATACGACCCATACCATTTTAAGGACGTAAAAAACTTCATCAATTTATGGCAAGAACTAGCCAAACAAAATGATTTGAAGGGCATTCACTTTGTAGCTATGACAAATTCGACATCTACAATGAAAAGAAAGGAAAATGGAGATATCGAACGAGTTCTTCCAAATTTAAAGAGCAGCAAAACTGTCTATGACGACATGTTGAAATTAGGGTTTGATGCTATAAATTCTTTGGGTAAATCAAGAGCAGAAATGTTATATGCGGGTAAATATCGTAGGACAATTAGATATTATTTGCAAGAACATCTCCCTTTCTTACCTACAGTAAAATACAACTATCCCAAAGTGATTAAAAAGTTTTTTGCTCCAGAAGATTCATGGGAAAATGTTTACCCAAGTGTTTTGCCACAATGGGACAGGACTCCAAGAGCTGGAAATGGAGAAGGTATATATATAAATGCTACTCCCGAAAATTTTCAAAAACACATGAATGATGCCATTGATATCATTGCTAACAAAGAAGATGAACACAAGATTTTATTTGTTAGGTCATGGAATGAATGGGGGGAAGGCAACTATATAGAACCTGATTTAAAATATGGTCATGGGTTCCTAGAAGCAATAAAAGAATCTATAAAATAAAAATAAATTCGGTAATAACAATCCCGAATAAAAAAAATATAAATATGTACAACGTACCTATATTATTCGTCATTTTTAAGCGCAAGGATGTTGCATTGAGGACCTTAGAGTCCATCAAGGCAGCCAAACCGGCTAAACTCTATATTTCAGGAGATGGGGCTAGACCAAACGTGAAAGGCGAAAAAGAGAAAGTTGAAGCAACGAGAAAAGCCGTGCTTCAATTCATTGATTGGGAATGCGAAGTAAAAACTCGTTTTCCAAAAGAAAACCAAGGGTGCTGTAACGGAGTTTACAATGCTATAAACTGGTTATTTGAAAATGAGGAGAGAGGAATCATCGTAGAAGACGATTGTATGCTTAAACCCTCTTTTTTTAGGTTTGCAGAAGAAATGCTTGACATGTATAAAGACGATTTACGTGTAGGCATGATAGATGCAGCTAATTACCTTCCTAATGTCAATATACCAGACTCTTATGGATTCAGTAGATACAAATCGACAAACGGATGGGCAACTTGGCGCAGAGCATGGAAACTCATGGATCTTGACATGAAATGGAGAGATGGAGTTTACGAAGACTCCATTATTGCAAATATGTCATATAAGTCAAAAGAACATAATTATTGGAAATATAGGCTGAAAGCGGTTGATGAAAATGATGTCAGCGCATGGGATTGGCAGTGGTATTTCACATTAGCAGCACATAACATGTTAGGTATATATCCAAAATATAGCCTTACCACCAATATTGGTTTTGGCGAAGATGCAACACATACCAGCAATGGTGAGATGCCTTCATACTATATATCAGACAAAGATTTGGATTTTCCTCTTCAACATCCGAAATATATGGTACCATATTTGCCATTTGAGAAGGAATTCTATGAGAAATTGAATGATACTTATTATGAGAAAATCAAACGTCTCATACCATTCTCTCTCAAAAGAAAAATCAAGAAGTTACTAAAAAAATAGCTGTAAATATAAAACTACAGTTAAAATAAAACATCTAAAAAATGAAACTGAAAATAAAAACTCCTGTAGGGAATTATTTTTATAAATATATTCCCATTTTTCTGGGAATCAAGCCAATAGACAAGGTTATTGCTAAAGAGAACTTACTTCTTCTCAAAAGTATTTTGGACAATAATAACGTATTATTTCTACTCTCTTTTGGCACCCTTTTAGGAGCTGTTAGAGAGCATGACTTCATTAGCTACGATGAAGATATAGATCTTATTATGTTTAAGAAAGATTTACCAAAATTTCTTTCTCTTCTCTTTGTGCTCAGAGAAAATGGATTTGAAATCGTAAGATATGAGTCAAGAGGCTTTCTGTCCATCATGAGAAAAGGAGAATATATTGATTTCTATTTCTTTGAAGATTATCCAGAAGACAAATCTCTAACCTATTGTTGCAGAGACATGTATTCAAAGAAATTACTGGAAGATACTGCAGAGATAGAGTTTCAAGGTGCAATGTTTCAAGCACCAAGAGATTATGAGAAGTATTTAGAATTTAACTATGGCAAAAATTGGCGCACACCTATTCCATACGTAAACTTTAAAATGTCTGCATTTCAGAAAGCAAAATTTCTATGCTTACAATATATAAAGATATTGCTACCTGAGCATATAACTGAGAAAATTCAAAAGAAATCAGATAAACCATTCATCGATAAATGGGTTAAGAAAGCTCAACTATTTGGTTTCTCAAACAAATAATATATTCTAAACATCGATTAAAAATAAAAATATGCAAGCAATCATATTAGCTGCCGGAATGGGTAAAAGACTTGGTGAATACACCAAGGACAATACGAAATGTATGCTACCTGTCAATGGAGAAAGACTCATTGACAGAACCCTGACTATTCTTTGCCACCTTCAGATCAAGAAGGTTTACATTGTCATAGGATATAAAGGAGAAAATCTTAGAAACTATATTGGTAAAAGATATTCTGACAATTTGGATATCGAATTTATCGATAATCCTATATACGATAAGACCAACAACATCTATTCTTTGTCTTTAGCAGAGGATAAGATGGTAGAAGATGATACGATTCTCTTTGAATCTGACTTAATCTACGAAGAAGATATTGTCAGAAAATTAGTAGAAAATCCAAACCCGAACCTTGCTCTTGTCGCAAAATGGGAATACTGGATGGATGGAACAGTTGTCAGAATAGATAAGGACAACAATATCCTCAGTTTTGTATCAAAAGACATGTTTGATTACCATCGCACAGAAGAATATTATAAAACGATAAACATATACAAATTCAGTAAAGAGTTCGCAAAAAATAAATACATACCATTCCTTCAAGCCTATTGTAAAGCGTGGGGCAACAATGAATACTATGAAGAAGTATTGAAAGTTCTCACCTTCCTTAATCGCACAGAATTAAAAGCATTACCGATTGCTGGAGAAAAATGGTATGAAATTGACGATGTGCAAGACCTTGATATTGCAGAGACTATCTTTGCTGATGACAAGAACATTCTTCAAAAATACCATAAACGCTTTGGAGGTTTTTGGAGATTTCCTAAATTGCTGGATTTCTGTTATCTTGTAAACCCATTCTTCCCAACACCACAGATGAAGGAAGAAATGAAGGCTAATTTTGATACACTTCTTACAGAATATCCTTCTGGTATGCAGGTAAACTCACTTCTTGCAGGAAAATACTTTAATATTAAACAAGATTATATAGTAGTAGGAAATGGAGCCGCAGAACTTATTAAATGCATGATGGAAGGTATTGAAGGAAAGATAGGAATCATCTATCCTACATTTGAAGAATATCCAAACCGCATAGACAAAAACAGAATTGTTCCTTTTTTGTCTAAGAATAAAGATTTTCTTTATACTGCAGAAGATCTAAAGGAGTTCTATAATGATAAAAAAATTGACTGTCTTTTGCTTATCAATCCAGATAATCCATCTGGCAATTTCATCCCTACAAAAGACATTATATCTCTTGCTCAATGGAGCAAAAACTTGGGAATAAAATTAATTATCGATGAATCTTTTGTAGATTTCAGCGAAGATTTCCAGAACAATAGTCTTTTACACAATGATATACTTGAGGCATACCCAGACATGACTGTAATTAAAAGTATCTCAAAATCATATGGCGTACCAGGTTTGCGACTTGGCGTACTTGCTTCTTCAGATACTACAATCATAAATCGTATAAAGAAAGAGGTCTCTATATGGAATATCAATTCTTTCGGAGAATACTACATGCAAATCTTCGGAAAATACAGTAAGGATTATATTAAAGCATGTGAGGATTTCATCAAAGAACGCGAACGTTTCCAGCAAGAAATGACAAAAATAGACTTCATTCGTGTAATTCCTTCGCAGGCAAACTATTTCATGATAAAACTTATAGATAAATATACGCCAGAAGAATTATCTGCGGTATTGCTTAAGAAGTACAATATTCTCATTAAGAGCTGTAATAACAAACATGGATTAGAGAATAAAAACTATGTGAGAATAGCTGTAAGAAGCAAAAACGACAATAATTTACTACTGCAAGCTTTGAAAGAATTAGCATAATCGAATGAAATCAACTTAAAAATTAAATATTTAAATAATTAGACACGATATATTTTGCAAATTGCAAAATATATCGTACCTTTGCACTCATGAAAGTATCAATCATCACAGTAGCGTATAATAGCGCAGAAACTATTGCGGATACCATCAAGTCTGTATTGGCTCAAACATACAAAGACATAGAGTATTGGATAATTGATGGTATGTCTAAGGACAACACCTTAGAAATAGTTAAAGAATATGAGAAGAAATTCGAGGGGAGACTCCATTGGATTTCAGAAAAGGATAATGGCATTTACGATGCTATGAACAAAGGTATAGCTCATAGCACTGGAGATGTTATTGGAATTCTCAATTCTGACGACTTCTTCACATCTAATGATGTCATAGAGAAAATGGTACAAGGATTTCAAAACAATCCTGGTACTGATATTATATATGGTGATGTACATTTTGTCAAAGAAGACAACTTAAAAAAATGTGTGAGATACTATTCTGGGCGCATATTTACCCCTATTTTGATCCGTTTCGGCTTTATAGCACCACACCCTTCATTCTACATAAGAAAAGAAATTTTTAATGAATATGGTGTATATGACCCTGATTATAAAATATCAGCTGATTATGAATTGATAGCTCGCTTCTGTCACATTCATCGTATCAAACGCAAGTATATTCATCTCGACTTCGTAACTATGCGCATAGGTGGAGCCAGTACCCGAAATGTCAAAGCTCGAATCTTGGGAACCAAAGAAGATTTAATTGCTTGCAAAAAACTTGGCATATACTCTAATAAGTTCATGATCTATTGCAAATATTTTATAAAAATCACCGAATCCCTACTTATTCGCCATTAGGGATTCGGCGATAATCCAATTGTCTTTCTTACGATTGCGTGACATTTGTCATGCGATTATACGACATTTATCATAGGGTCGGATGACAAATGTCGTATAATCACATGACATATGTCAAAGTATAAATAAACCTAATATTTTACGCCAAAAGATACAAGTTATCACATTATTATATATATGCATCATCTTTCATAAAGACAAAGAACGCGAATTCAACAAGCAAGTGCAAAATTCCATCCCATAGTCTGTTGTTATGGACTTTATTTTTCCCTTGAAAACCACTTTGTTTGGCTGGTAATGTATGATTTTAAGGTCTGATTTAACATTATTAAACATAAATATATCAAAGAAATCCACTTTTGCGTGATTTTTCTCACTAAAAAGTTTGTATTATCAATGATTATTCGTATCTTTGCAGCAACAGAATCCGCCACGCTTCCCATTTGAACAGCGAACCAGGGCGGGTCTTTTGCTTTTATGGGAACATTAAGATTATACACTAAACAGGCTCTTTCTATTTCCGAACAAATAGAACTACTAAAAAGTAGAGGCTTAAATATTGCTGATTCATCCAAGGCTGCAAAATTCCTTGGAGAGGTCAGTTATTTTCGCTTTGTCCAATACCTTCGTCCTATGGAGGCAGACAAGACTACGCATCAATTTAAGCCTAATAGTAAATTTGAAGATGCCGTAGCTCTCTATAACTTTGATATAGAGTTGAGAGATTTGATGTTCAAGGCTGTTCAACGATTAGAGATTGCTTTGCGCACAAAGATTATACAAGAGTTCTCTTTGGCTCATGGACCGTTTTGGTTTTTTGATACAAGTCTTGCTGACGATGAACACAAGTTTATTGAGAATATGAACTCCATAGATAGAGAACTTCAACGTAGCAAGGAGGACTTTATAAAAGAGCATAGGCGCAACTATGACAAGCCGATATTCCCTCCAGCATGGAAAACGCTTGAACTTGCATCTTTCGGCACGCTTTCAAAACTCTATTACAATTTCAGTGACAAGAAGTTGAAGAAGCGTGTAGCTCGTCAATTCAATCTTCCACAGCATGAGGTGCTAGAAAGCTGGATGCGTAGTGTAACTGTCCTGAGAAACTGTTGCGCTCACCACTCACGACTTTGGAATCGTTATCTTTCCAACGCTCCACAAATGAATGCCTCTTTACGTGGTGCGTGGGTGGACATTGATGGTGTTGATGCGAACAAAGTATATGCTATAGCCTGTTGTATTGCATATTGGCTTGATTCCATGGGATATGGATTGGACTTCAAGAATGAACTCAAATCCTTACTCGTTTCTTATCCACAGGTAGATCCGGCAGCAATGGGATTCCCTGAAAATTGGATTTCGGAGCCTCTATGGAGATAACTTTATAGATAAAATACAGACAAGCTTGTCGGTAGTGAATATCCGTTTCTATTCGCTTTAGAAAAATCTGATGAAGAGTGTATAGAATATTGATTAAATAATGCAGGCTTTAATCTTTTCTAAATATAAAATCTCCTATAGTCCGCTGAGTACTGTCGTAGTTCACACCCACTTTCACCAGTTTCTTACCACTTGCGGTATAAGGTATTAAACAACCCTTATCATCAATCTGTCGCAATGCATCTTCTGCAGATCCATCATACTTAAGTTCAAACACATAAATCGTATTAGGCAACTGTAGTACGGCATCAGCCCTACCAATAGCACTCTCCTCCTCCACCTTAATGAACGCTCCCATCAGGTTGAATATCAGATAAAAAACCGTTTGAAAATCACGTTCATTCTTATTGCTTAAACGGTTAGAAATACTTGAGAGATAAGCCTTCAGGCGATTCATTGCCCCTTCAATATTCTCATCATAAAGAAAATCTATGAACTCTGTCACCAAACCATTGTTGTCTATTGAAACTGGAGACAGATAGTTAGGAGACAGACTTCGCAACATTCCTATCCTTACCTCATTGTTAGGATAACCCAACTGATAACTCTTGGTAAGGGGCTTGTAGGCCTTGATTGTAAGATAGCCACTTTGATAGAGCAAAGGTAAGGCGGAAGTCATCTGCTCGGGAGAAACATCGAAATCATCAATAGTAACTCCTTTTGTCTCTATATCCATCACGTTAACATGGTATTTCTGCAAACTCTTTATCAGATAACTTGGCGTACCAGAACCAAACCAATAGGATTCTATGGCTTGACCATTCATGGCGCGAATCAAGCTGAAAGGATTGAAAACATCCTCGGAATGCTTGCTGAAATGATAACCATCATAATATAAGCGAAGTTCTTCTAAACATTCATCATAGGTTAATCCAAGAGCATCACCCAACCCTTCAACATCAGGCTTCATTACAGAAGTAAGTTCCGTCATACTTATACCGCAAATGGCGGAATATTGATCGAACATACTGATATTTTCCAGATTGTTCAACTCACTAAAGATACTAAGCTGAGAGAACTTGGTGATACCTGTGATGAAAACGAATTCCAAGTATGGATCAAGCTTTTTCAGAGGGCTATAGAAGTTTTGCATGATACGACGGAGTTGTTGCAGGTTGTCTTTCTCATGCACTACATCTAACAACGGAGCATCATATTCATCAATGATGACTACAGCCTTCTGACCTGTCTGCTTGTAAGCGCGCTTTACGATACCTTCCAGTCTTTCATTAGGATAAGTCTCACCTTCCCCTTTACCATAAAGTTTTTCGTAAGGTAAAAGTTCCAGATTTAGATAACTGACCAATGTTTCTGCATCCATGTGCTTAGCACCACTCATGTCAAAATGAAAGACTGGATATTTCACCCATTCCTTCTCATAATCAGCAATGGCAAGTCCTTCAAAAAGTTCTTTTCTTCCTTCGAAATAAGCCTGAAGGGTAGATGCAAAGAGAGACTTTCCAAATCGTCGGGGACGACTCAGAAAGATAAACTTCATTTTTTTCTCTCGAAAATTCACGATATATTTTGTCTTATCTACATAGAGATAATTACCCTCACGAATATTCTCAAAAGTCTGTATTCCTACAGGATAGAAATTAACTATTTTTGCCATAATACTCAGTTTTCTGCAAAGATAAGGGTTTTCAACGGATTTTCCAAAATTTTACTCATATTTTTAAGGAAACTACCTATTTTCTAATATCAATATGTAGTAGTCTAAAAAAAATAGAGAGAAAAATTGAAAAAAAAAGTAATTTCATACAATATTCATATTACTCTATCGTTAATAATATAAACGTAAAAGTTAAAAAATGAACACAATGCCTATAAATAAGCTTGCTTCCTACGAAGAAGTTGAGCTTCCAATAGAAGAAACATCTCAAATACCATCTTATATCAAGATGAATTCCGATGTAAACAATCCTCGATTCATTGCTGATGGCATGAATGAGTTTGAGCGCAATATCAAGCGCATCGGTGACTTTTTGCTTTCAGGAATAAGTCTCATCATATTTTCACCTCTATTTGTCATCTGTTACATTCTGGTGAAAAGAGAGGATGGAGGTCCTGCTATCTTCAAGCAAGAACGCATCGGGCGCTTTGGACGACCTTTCTATATCTATAAATTCCGTTCGATGAGAGTGGATGCAGAGAAGAATGGTCCTCAGCTTTTCGGGCACAAAAAGGATAATCGTATGACAAAGATTGGAGTTTTCCTTCGCGACCATCACCTCGATGAACTTCCTCAGCTTTGGAATGTTTTCAAGGGTGATATGGCGTTTATTGGTCCTCGCCCTGAGCGCAAGTTCTATATTGATCAGATTATGGAGCATGATTCTCGCTATGAGTATCTCTATCAGATTCGCCCAGGAGTCACTTCCTACGCTACCCTCTACAATGGTTATACTGACACCATGGAGAAGATGCTGCGACGTCTGGATTTAGACCTCTACTATTTGGAGAATCGATCATGGTGGTTTGATGCAAAGATTCTCATCAAGACTTTCATCAATATCGTTTTTGGAAAGAAATTCTAAGAATAAACTTAAGAAATTAGGGCAAGCACCTATCCCGGTTGCTTGCCCTAATTGTTTTTATAGCATCTTCATCATCCTCAGCGCCATAGGAATAACTACCCTCCTATCACAGTCCAATCATCAATAGTTCGACTATCATCTGAGAAATTAATACCCACAAGGAACTTTTTGCGCTTATCATCTGCAAAAGCAGAAAAATACTTTTTTTCCTCTATTTGATTGATTGCTGTTACCGCATCCTTTCCATACTTTAATTCAAAGATAAAGATACAATCAACAGTCTTCAAAACTAAATCAATTCTACCATCTGAAGTTGGAAGTTCTGGAGAAACATCCGCTCCTAACATGGCAAAAATAGTGTACATTACTGCTTGATAATGACGCTCATTATTATTAATTAATGTATAAGGGAATTTATCATAAAAGGTTTTCAAATGAGGCAAAAATGCACTCATATTACCTTCTTTTTTTACATGCTGAAAATATGCACCGCATAAAGCATCATAGCTACCCATCCCATCAGGAGAATAGTAACGGAAAAGGCTTTCTGAAAATCCCTGACGAACTTCCTCATTAGGAAAACTCAGGAGATATTGTCTGCGCTCTTTATCATATTCTTTAATGGTCAAATAACCACTTTGATACAATACAGGCACCGGATCAGAGATGTTTTCCGTAGGTACATCAAAGCGACTTTCAGAAGCCCAAATCTGATCTAATTGAAGCATATCATATCCCTTCTTCTGTAACAATTCTACAAGAAATGTTGGTGTACCAGAAGAGAACCAATAGTTATTTAATGATTTGTCATCCAAAGCATTAATAATGCTATACGGATTATATACGCCTACAGATTTTCCAGAAAAATGATAACCATCATAATGCTTACGCAATGTAGTGACTGCATCGTCAAAAGACAAACCGTTTTCTTGAGCAAAAGCGTAGATTCCATCATTAAATTCTGTGAGCAATTCCTTTTCGGTAAAACCACATACTGCAGAAAACTCATCCTTCATCGTCAATATCTTCAGATTATTTAATTCACTGAAAATACTGACCTGACTAAATTTTGAAATACCTGTGATAAAAACAAATCTCAAATTAGAATCCTGTTGCTTCAAAGGACTCAGAAAATCACGAATGACCTCTCGAATTTCATCCTGTATCTTTTTGTCTTTTACAGAGTCATGCATAGGAGCATCATATTCATCAATGAGCACAACAACTCTCTTGCCTGTTTGTTCACGAGCTGTAGATATGATATTGGCTAATCGCACATTATAGACTTTACAAGCGTCAGCACTCACCTCAATATGATATTTCCTTTCATACTGAGAAAGTATATAATCAAGAGTTACATGCAGATTGTCCAATTGATAATATTTACCAGCACTCAAATCAATATGAACAACAGGATATGATTCCCATTGTTGCTCTAACTTTTCTATCTCCAAACCCTTAAACAATTCTTTACGTCCCTCAAAATAAGCTTGAAGTGTCGAGACAAGCAATGACTTTCCGAATCGACGAGGACGACTTAGAAATTGATTTTTGGCATAATGTGCCAACTGATAGACCAGAGTTGTCTTATCAACATAAGAGTAGCCCTCTTCTATGATTTGTTCAAATGTCTGGATTCCTATAGGATATTTCATATTGCTCACATTTTTCCGCAAAGTTACATTTTTTCTTTGAAACTGCCAAATGATTATAGCTATTTATTTAATAACGACAAATATTTTCGCAATACCGATGGGTGACAGGGGTGACAGACCCCTCCACAAAAAAACAGGAAACTCGTGTCACTGGTGTCACCCAACAAACTGGCTTCAATAAAGGGCTTGACAGAAAACGGTGACAGGTGACACTTTTATATACTCTTTTTTTTTATGACTTACCGCGCGAAAATAGATAAAAGATTGATAATCAGAGGGAGACATCCAAATTGGAGGGTAGTGGCTCCAATGCATAAAAAAAAGATGAAAAGTAGGTATCACCGACACCCTTGAGATTTTTTTGTAAAACTTTACGCTTTTCAGAAACAAGCCATTTGAAGGAAGCAAATGACTTGTTTACGATGAGGAAATGACTTGTTTTGATGCCCTAAATGACTTGTTTACTTTTGCAAAACACGCTATTTTATGTAATTGAAAATGAAACATCTTTTTGTTTCATTAGAAGAAGAGGTTACGAATTAGAAAAATACAGGATGTAGTATCCTGCTGTAATTTGCATAACCAATTAAAGACAGCTGACGAGAATTTGAAGCACTTGATACAGAAGTAAAAACCGCATTTATACCGAAAAAATCTCGCTAATATATAAATTACTATAAATATTTGTAGTAAACTGCATATTTTTCGAGATTTTTTCGTTACTTTGCAATAGAAATAAAAACAGATTAGATTATGCTTATCAGATTCGACTTTAGTAACATCTTTTCTTTTTTAGAAGAAACGGAGTTCAATATGTTGCCTGCAAAATCTTTGAAGAGTCATACAGACCATCTTCATAAGATTAACACCAACGTGAATGTTCTGAAAGGTTCAGTCATTTACGGTGCAAATGGTGCTGGCAAATCAAATATGATTAAAGCAGCAAATATGCTGCGTGACATTGTTTTAAAAGGTAGAGTTCCTTCTGACATCAGATATATCAGAAATAAATTTTCTGATGAGGTTACTCCTGTCTCACAATCAGTAGAGTTCAGCTATAAGAATAAAATATATAACTATGGAGTTACTTATGTGTCAAAGCTCTGCTTGGAGGAATGGCTTTACGAAACAGGTGTAGAAAAAGATGAAATGGTCTTTGAACGTACCTACTCTAAAGAGACAAACAAACCTGTTGTCAAAATGGGCAGGAAATATGTCGATGGTGATGAAAAAAAGGCTCTATTGGTTAGTTTGCTGGAAGATAACATTTTGAAAAATGATGAATTACTTATCAAACATGAGGATATTATCAAGGAGCCAAGAATCAACAGAGTCAGGGAATGGTTCAAAGACAATCTGAAAATCTTCTTCCCTGAGACCAAGTCTGCGTCAATTTTTGATACTCAATACGAAAATCTGAAATTCAAGCATTTTTCAGAAAAGCTCTTAAGAAGTTTTGATGTAGGTATTCAAGACATAGAGTTGCATGAAGATGATTTGGATAAATTTATCTCGCAGACTGGTATGCCTTTGGATAAAATTTTCGAGGACATCAAGACTAATCTCAAAAAAGAAGAGTCTGGTGTGATTGAAACGCAGTATTTTACTATTGGCGTTACAAAAGAAGATGATGATAAATATATGATCCGAAGAATAACAACCAGTCATGTTGTAAACAACAAGGCTGTGAGTTTCGAGTTAAAAGAGGAATCGGATGGTACACAACGATTGTTTGATTTTGCGCCAGTTCTTTATGACCTGATGCAGTCTGACAAGACTATCATTGTCGATGAGATTGACAGGAGTATCCATGCCAATCTATTGAAGATGTTTGTAGAAAAAGTGATGGGAATGCCTATCCTTGGACAAATTATCTTCTCATCCCACGAATCATGCCTTCTTGATTGCTCTATCTTCAGGAATGATGAGATTTGGTTTGTTGAGAAAGACAGAAAGAACCAAAGCTCTCGTTTCTATACGCTTAATGATTTCAAACCACGAAATGATTTGGACATTCAAAAAGGCTACTTGAAAGGACGCTTTGGAGCTATTCCTTTCTTAGCTCATTTAGAGGATTTAAAATGGGAGGACTGACGTATGCCATATAAAAAACGCAGCTACTATAAACATGAGGAAGCCAAGGCAAGAGACTATAGTCTTTTTGTTATCGCATGTGAGGGTACAAAGACAGAACCAAGTTATTTTGCACCATTCGATAATTTCGAACGTATCAAGGTTAGAATCTTGGAGCATAAGCAAACTGAGTCTGCTCCTTCACATGTATTGGCATCAGCGAAAAAGTATATGACAGAAGAGGGGCTGAATGCTGAAGATGGTGACTCTCTCTGGTGTGTTATCGACGTAGACAAATGGCCTATTGACATGATAAAAGAATTGGGTAGTTTCTGCATAAACACCCCAGGATGTCATATAGCCATCAGTAATCCATGTTTTGAGGTATGGCTTCTATACCACAAGCTTACTGATTTGAAAGATATAGATTGTTCTAAGTCTCACAACGTAAAGGTTGCTTTGTCAAAACTCACCCCAGGTGGATTTTCTGCAACTGAATATGTAAAACTGATGGCTCAAGCTATCATTAACGCAAAAGCCAAGGACTCTCAACCTGGGGAGCAACATTACTTCCCAGCACTTAAAGAAACCAAAGTGTATGAACTGGGTGAGGCTTTAATGGAAAGGATTGGCAAAAATAGTTGGCAGGATTTTATAAACAAGAATATTTAAAATTAGAATCAATGATGAAATTTAATATAAGTAACGGTGTTCATTATAGTAAATATTGCGGAGTCAGACATTCTGCTCTCCGCAATAAAGGTGTCTTTGATGGTACTATAGATAATGATTCTTTGCTGCATATAGATCCTATGCTGCTAAAGAATTCATCTATACCTGAATTTAACAATGCATATACTATATCAACTATTTCAAACGATTTGTAACGCTATCAAAATTTTTAAAATCACCATCAGAGCAAGATTGCCATTTTAGAAAAATGGTAGAATATTTTACATTCTCAGAGATTCCGAATACAGGACTTGGCTTTTCTGAAAAAGGAAAGTCCGGCTCTGGCATCAGCGGAAAATTGTCCAAACAACTTGCTTTGTCTGCCTATACTATAATAAGTGAAGGACATACTGATTTAGAAATATTTTCTTTATTACATTTATTTGAAGATAACATTGGTGCAGATAGAATCAGTGACATGATTATCAGTATATTACGTAAGAACTTTTTATCTTACACCCAAAGGGTTTGCTCTGAATTGAGTATAAATAGTTTTGCGTATGAATTTGACAACGAGACATATAAAGTCCCTTTTTACAACAACAAACCAATCTATTTTATTCCAGAAAGTTTTTTAACTGAATTAAAGGTCGCCAAAGACTGGAGTGAGATTGATGATGTCTGTGATTATAACAAAAAAATAAGGAGAAAAGTCTGTAAGGCAATTCAAGGCGTTTGGGAAGATATGTCAAAAATGAACAAAAAGCAATTTAAGGATCTTATCATAAGCAACAAGACTGCATATAATACGGTTCTTGATTATGCCAAAAGCATAGAACCAAAAGGATATGATTTTATTCAAGATAATTGCAATGAATACTTTGACCTCAAGATTGAGGAACTTGTTGCGAGCCATCCTTTAAATATACCTTGTGTCTTTCAAAACTGTTATACTCCAGAACAAGTGTATTCTATAACAAAGGAAATTTGTACACAGTTCAAGCATCTTGTAGAAGATAACAGAATGTACAAAATTTTATTGAAAGATAATGGCAAATCTAAAAGAGAGTCTGTTTGGCAACTCTATTTATATTCTATTGCACAGACATATTTGCGGGCTGGGCATATAAATATAAGTGTTGACCGTGAGAGTGACAGTGGAGCTGGCGAATTAGATTTTAAATTTTCACAAGGTCAACAATGCCAAACCATTGTGGAAGTCAAATTATCTGATAATCAAAATTTGCTTCATGGGTATAAAACACAATTACCTCAATATGTGAAGGCGGAAAATGCGGATCATGCTCTGTTTATTGTAATTATTGTTGAAAATATAAATAAGAAACAATTTTATGAATTGTTGAATATTCACAAGAAGAAAGAAAAAGGGCAAACAGAAATGGTGTTTATTGATGCACGCCCTCAAAAAAGTGCAAGTAATTTATAATTGTTTGCCTCTCATTTATCTGAGAGACAAACAATTACATTTTCATCGCTTCATCCTCTCCAATTCATCATCCCGTCGCATCTTATCGTTCAACTTCTCCTGCATTCTGTCAAGGAAGTAAGTACGACTGTAGTTCTTACGTCTCCGGATATCGGTATAAAAACGGTAGCAGTCCTTAGCCTTGACACCAAAGAATTGGTACATGGTTTAAGCCAGTTCCTTGAATTTCACTTCGCCGTCATTCACACTTCCCATCACGCAGATGCCATATACCATCTCTACGAGGTCTACTGCGTTCCCCGTCCAGCATATAGGCAAAGCCTTACCCGTCTTCTCATGGGCAACAGCTACAGAAGCCCCCTTACCCGCACTTGCCTTTACCTGCAGCATCATCTTACGGATGAACGACAGGGCTTTCTTGATATACAGTCTAAGAACACATCCCGTATCTGGATGTAACAGAGGATGATATTGCAACTCTGTCTCTGCAAACACAAGGGCATGCAGAGCCTCCTTACTCTCTGACGTACGGTGGCACAGGTCTATAACCTGAGTTACAAACTGGTGATACTCCTCCTGGATCTGCTCCATCTCCATCTTGCCGCCAAGATTGTTAATAACCTTGAAGAAGGCAGTCTCTGTCAATATATTATGGCTCATAAGTCTTTCTGTTTTGATTGTTAAACTTCTATTTGTCGGTGTACACACAACCCTTAGAAGTCCAAAAGCAATGCCAACAGACCCCAGACAGCGCCAAAACAGAGTATAACTTCCTGATTATCAACATAGCAATAGCAGCCACAGCCGAGCAGTACAAAACAAAAAGTGTTCAAAACCTGAACACCTGTTCACGTTTTGAACACCCCATTCTACACTTGTGCCTTCACAAAAGCCTATTCTATACCATACTTCTCCTTCAGATTGTACAATGTCGTTCGTCCAATCTTTAGTATCTCTGCGGCTTTCGTATGATTTCCCTTGGCGAGTATCAAGGCTCCAATGATTCGTTCCCGTTCCGAATCCACATCTCGCAGTGCCATCGTTGCTGATGTGGTCCCCGAAAAAGAATCAAACTTCAGGTTCTCTTCTGTAATCATCCTCTCTTTCTCCCTGTTTCGCAGCTTGTTTCGCCTCCTTCTCGAAGTCAGAGGTATCCACTTTGTGGGCGGAAAGAATCTCCTTGTTAGCCTCTGGATCTTTCAGCAACACCTTCATCACGCCAAGCTGGTTTTCCACCTGGTCTGCCGCTATGCGGTAGAATCCGAATCGGCTTGGCTCCTTGCACTGGCGGAAGAAGTTTCTAAAGAAACTGTCCATCAAGTCACTGTTGCGGTCAAAACGCAGGAAGTCGGGCGTGTTCTCCGCCTTGGCGGGTGCTCGCTTCGGTGTGCCGTCTCTGCTGAGTCCGGCGACGACGCTGATCTCGCCCGTCTTCTCGTCACGGACTACCAGCACGTCCTGTTCATCACTCTTTTTCTTTTGTACCATAATTGTAAATTTTTAATGGTGAATACTGTTGTTATTTGAATTTCTGATGAATGCGAGTCAAGTAATGCTCCACATTCTCTTTCTTGAATTCTTTGACATTATTCTCTACAAACTGCATCACATCCTCTTCCGTGTAGTAGGTTTTCTGCCCCAAACGCTTGTAGGGAAGCACTCCCAGACTGCGATAGCGTTGAAGGGAACGAGGGGAGATTTGAAATAAGAGGCAGAGATCTTGGTTGTCAAGCAATTTTTCATTGATGGCAGAACTTCCTTTTTGCTCCGTCTCTCGTTCGTGTCTCAACATCAGCATGTCGTAGATGCCGTCTATCTTTTTGTGTAGGTCATGGAGATATAACTCCAGTTTTCTCAATGTTCCATCTTCCATACTCATGTCTCCTTGGCAATGGTTCGTTCCTCAACCATTCTTTCAATGGCTTCAACTTGGTATCGGCATTGATTGCCAATTTTAATAAAATCAATGCGGTTCTCTGAGCGCATTCGCTGCAAGGTGCGCTTGCTCACACCAAGCATCTTAGCTGCATCGTCATTGGTCAACATCGGCTTCAATCCCTTACCCGTCAAGTTCTCTTGAAATGCCATTTTTGCCAATCGCACGTACTGGACTATTTCTGTCAACTGTTCTGTCAGCTTTTTGAAGGCTGCACTTTCCATTGTTATTACTTCCATTCTAATTCCGTTTGAAATGTTATATAATTCGTTGTTTTTATTTCTCGGCGGCAAAATTAACCATTTGCGAAATACCCGTTTAACAACTCATTAATGACCCACGTATAATTTTCTTGATTTTTCTTGCCAAGCGGTCGGCAAACCCCAGAAAAGCACTGCCACAGTTATTCATTTTCATTGTTTTTCAACATACACACATTAACTTTGCACCCGAATTTGTTGAACCAATAAAACAGAGAATATGGAAGTAGTAACAATGGAAAAGAAGGCATTCGACTTGATGATGGCAAGATACGATGCCTTGGTACAAAAGGTAGAATTGTTGAAGCACAAGGCAAACGGCAAGCGTCTCAACCAGTGGTTCACAGGACCTGAGGTCTGTCAGCAGCTGCGCATCAGCCCCCGCACATTACAGAAATTACGCGACCGCCGTTTCCTGGGACATACCCAATTCGGTCGCCAGTTCTATTACAAACCCGACGAAGTCAAGGCCCTTGTCCCCCTTATCGCCGCATCAAATCGGTATAGCATACCCCATAGCAACGCTATATGTTATGAGCCAGCCAAGTGATAATGAGAATCAATTCGGTATAGCATAAAATTTCGCCCAAGGCAAAGCAAGCACTTCACCTTGGGCGACCCAAATAAAATTTATCCGCCATTTAATCCACAGATCAAGCAATGAACACGATGAATCAGATTTTATCGCATGACAGCGGTCCATAGCCACCGCCATGCTGTCCTTGAAGAAAGCCAACAATTGGCTTTCCTCGTTTCTGGAGTCCTACAGTCCACCTATAGACGGTGAGCGATACCTCACCGACAAAGAACTCTCCGAACACTTGAAGCTCAGTCGCCACACCTTGCAAGAATATCGCAAGCAAGGCATCCTGCCTTACATCATCCTCTGTGGCAAGACCCTCTATCCCGAATCCGAAATACAGGAACTTCTGACAGGCAATTACCGTAAACCTATCATTGACGGAACGATAGAAAACCATCAATGAGACATAGCTATACAGAAGTGATGAACAAAACGAATAGAGGGGAACAACCGATAATCGGTCATTCCCCTCTGTTTGTCATATAGTTTCATATTACAACGTATGAAAGTCAAAATGGTGATGCATGCAAATCTCCTTTACAACGCTTTATAGCACCATCTAAAGATTTTGAAAGATTCATAAATGCTGCTTTCCTGATATATTCTTCAGTTTTGATGACCTCATCTACTTTCCCTTTCAACTTTTCCAATGGCTTGATATCATCATTCGTTTCATGTATCCAATTTCTAAGATTATGCGATAAATCATACCTGCCTCGTATAAAATGAGTAAAGGTGTTTAAAGATTCGTTATTCAACTTCAACAAGTTATTCATAAGTTTGTCCATGTCCACATGATTAAATATGGATACCATATCGTATGTACAGCTGTGGTCAGGCAACGCTTGGTTATTTAAATTGCACAAGTCTTCTACATTGGAATCAGACAACTGTTCAAGAGTACGAGTCATAAGATTTTTACTCACTTTCAATCTGTTTTCATACTCCTTATTAAACTTTTCACAAATTGCGGGCAGTTTCTCTAACTTTTGGTCTGTCATATAGAAATTTACACCTCTACTAAATTCAAAGCGGGCATTATAAACTGATTCTTCATCTTTAAACGCCTCTAAATATTTCGGTAGAGAGTCACATATTTTACTGAAATCTGTATCGCTAAATTCTTTTATTGTGCGGGAGTCCAAATATACCAAATAAGCGATTGCATATCCCAACCGCTTCATGCTCGTTACTCTTGTTGCACAAATATCCTCAACTAATTCATCATAGAAGAAAATAAAGTCATTGTTGTTCATTGCATAAGCATCGTTGATTTTATCCCATGATGGTACTTCTGATATAGGCGCGAAATACTCTTTCTCGACATACTCCTTAATAGAAGTTCCTATGTTAAGTTCCAGAATGACTTTATCTATAATATCCTGTTTATAAGTTTGGTAATTGCTTAAACGCTGATAAATATTATTATATTTTTGATGAAAATCGCCTAGCTGTGACTTCAATTGTTCTATCTCATTTTGGGCAATTTGCAAGCCTTTATAATTATATTGAATCCATTTGTCCAATAACTCATGATTTTTTCCACGATACTCACAATAGGATATAATATAAGTACCCAACACATGAATCATGATATTTTCATAACGTTCATCTTCCGAGAAACCAGTCATGGATTCCTCGAATCGGGCAAAATCCCATAGAGCCTGGCGCAGAATACGTAGATTATCACACTCCGTCATGGCAAAGAACTTCTCAATCTGCTCTTGATGACCTACAACAAAATCATTCTTGGGTGTCTGATTGACAAAAGTGTCAAGAGCACTATGTATATCCGTCGCTATCTCAAACTCGCGACCTATCGTTTTCTCCTTGAACTCACCAAATATCTTCTTATTCTCATCTTCCGCAATCTTATCCTCATCACCAATGATTATGAGGTGGCAATGACATTGCTCCACGAAAAAGTTTAAATAACCTAATAGTTTTTTCATGGGAACATCACAACGTTCCAAATCATCAAAAATGAGCAAGTTTCCTTTCTTCACTTGTTCATCTTCTGATTTGAAGATAGACAACGCATCCAATCCCAAATCCATTGAAAAGTCTGAATTTCCATCTTTATTCCAATCAACATCAAACTTTAAAACAATGGCAGACATAAATTTCAAGAAAGTTTTACCTGCCTTTGCAGCCTTGCCATATAATATTGGATAAAGAACACGATTGATAGCAGTTGATATCTGCTTTGTTTCACTCAATCCGTACAAAGACACATATACAGGCTCTAGGACTTTGTCCTCAGCCTCTTGTTTCTGATATGTATCTATCCAATGATTGATAAAATGAGTTTTCCCGCATCCCCATTTGCCCTTCAGTAGAACAGCATATTGAGGATCGGGATTCATCATGTATCCATTTAAAAAGTTTACTATATTCTCATTCATATAAATCTATCTTTGGTTTGTATTACAAAAATACACTTTTTCCTTGAAAAGCAAATACAACCGATGAATTATATAACAAACTTTATATAATGAGTCTACTCGCAATAGTCCTAATTCGAATTTCTTCTTTATAACTTACCGACATTCAGAAGGTCATTACCACAAAGCAACTTTTCAGGTGAACTCATACAAGAGTCCCGCAAACAAAAACAGGTAGAAGCAAATAATGATCATTCGCTTCTACCTGTGCTATATTCTGGACTTCAGTTGAAATCTTTGCTATTATTCATCATAACAATCATAGGATGTTCTGTCTTTTGCCATTCACGCTCCACCTTTTCTTTGTTGACAACTCTTTCCACCATCCATTTTCTAAAGATTTGAGCCCAAGAAGTGTCCAGCTGAAAAGCAATAGCCATCACCATTTCCATGCTATATACATCAGCTTTGTTCCCATTATCCAGCGTGATATATTTTGCTGCCTCAAATTCTTTCAAGACTCCCTGTTTGAAAATACGTTTAATCGTATTTCTCACTGTTACACCCGAAACATAGAATAGCTCAGCTATTTCCCACGCAGTCATCCACACCTCACCATGATGAGGTGCGTAGATGACCATGTCCTCCTGTATTGTTATCACCTGTCTTTTCATACTTCGTCTTGTTTAGAAATTTGATTACTCTTGTCATTTTCAACACTCTGTTCTACATGTCCCATATACTCCTCGATATGATTCAGTTGCAAAGATAACTTATCCATGTCCTTATTCAACTTTTCCTTAGTTATTTTTGCGTAAATTTGTGTTGTTTTAATATCCTTATGCCCCAATATCGAACTCACCATTTCTATTGGCACACCATTGGTGAGACAAATCTCCGTAGCCATCGTATGCGACTCATGTGCCAGGTCAGGTGCTTCGTAATGCCACATCTTTTCGCAACGCGAAGCAGAATGCCACGACAATCAGTATAGCATGGCACTAGAAAGATTCGTCCATCCGCACATAGTCCTCTGTATTTCTCCATGATGGATTTTGGATAATCCAACAATTTGATGGTCGATCTCACACCCGTCTTTTGTCTATCGATCATTATCCATTCACTGTCATCAAAGAATGTCTGTATATATTCCTCTTTCAGATTTTTCAAATCTGCAAACGACAATCCAGTAAAGCAACAGAACAGATACAGGTCTCTTTTCAATTGCATGGTCTTTCTTTTCAACTCAGCATTCATCAGCAGATGAATCTCCTCTTTCGTCAGAAATCCACGAGTTGTCTCTACTTTCGGCACCTTATAGTCATGGAAAGGATCTCTCATTAACCATCCATTATCTATCGCTCTGAACACCATTTTTCGCAATGGTAACATATACACGGACAATGAATTTTCGCACAAATGTTTATCTGTGCGCAGAAAAGCTTCAAAATCCGTAATAAAAGCAGGAGTCAGTTCTTTAAGAGATATGTCGTTGACATGATAACGACTCTGCAAGAACTCCTGTAGATGACGGTACACGCATCTATATTTTCTAAGGGACCCCCAAGAGCGCATACCCGCTTTATAGAGTTTCTCATAATCCTCATTGTACTGAGCATAAACCTTCAGCAAAGTCTGACAGCGATATTCCAATCCAAGAAAAGCATTCTTCACCTTCTCGGCTGTCACATAATTGTCTCTGTCAAGAATCTCTTGATAATGCTTGTTGATACTCACACGCATCTTGTCCAGCTTGCGGTTCACCTCCAATACCAGCATACTTTTTCCTGTCATGCGTCCGCCCTTGGTATCCCACAATTTTGGATTTGCCGTCACCTTACAACTGAACTGTGCCTGTGTTCCGTCCACTGTGATACCTGGGACAGTACAGTCTTTCTTAACTACCTGTCTTTTGAGGTAGAAGATAATTGAAAATGTACTCTTCATAACTTCATTATTTTTTTTGCGTACAAAATTAATATCTGAAGAGTCTTTTCTTGCCACGCAATTCACCGCAGAACGCCACAATTTTCGTTTATCAACAAAAAACTTACGTTTCTCATTAGCAACTCACTATATATCAGTACATTCCCTTACTATATATAACCTACATCATTCTTCAAAACTCGAATCGTACCATTCAAAAGTATAGGTTACGAGTTGGTAACGTTCCTCTGTCTCATCTTGTCATATTTCCGTCTTCGTTTGTCGTTATCTCTTTTAATCAAAATGAGGAAAGTAACTGATAATCAGTAAACTTTCCTCATTCTTCTTTCAATCACTTTTTATAACTCGTTTTCTGGTCCTAAATGACTTGATTCGCTGTCCTAAATGACTTGATTACAGATGGTAAATGACTTATTTGGGAAAACAAATACAAAAGAGAAAAGCATCAAAAGGGATAGAAAAGCATCAAAAGGGATAAGTAAGCGCCGGAGAAACTGTAACTTTGCATCGTCCTTCAGAACTTGAAGTGGCAGAATTTGGTATAACAAACAAAAAATGGAAAAATGGAAAAGCAAACAATACTTTCAGAAAGCAACAAAAAAGCCGAACTGACATTGACATCAATCCGACTTTTGAATATTTTCAAAACAAGAATCCGTTTAGAACTTCTTGAATTTCAATCGCAAGGTCTTCGAACGAAGAATCATCTTGCTTCCGCTGAGTGCTTCCTTAGCGAAACCTTCCGGAAGATTGTTGATTCCATAGTATCGCAAATCGTTGGTAACCTCAGTCAAAGGAATATCACCACCATCTTCACCATTGTCCTGATGGCCATGATCAATAAAAGCCTGAGTAATCTTCAAACTATCAGAAGTTTGCTCAAAGCGGAAATACATCCGCTCAGTATTATTGTCATACTGTGTTGCCGCAATCAGTTTATACTCAATTCCCCAGAAGACATGCAACTTAGACATATCAACCGTCTTGCCATTCTCAAGAGAATCAATACTCTCCAGATGCCAGAAGCCATCAAGCTTGCCATTGTCACTGGATTCCAGTTCACAGGAAGAGAAAGCAAACATGCTAATAGCTACAAAAGCTACCATCATGGCATGAACAATCTTATATTTTTTCGTAAACATATTCATACTCCGCTATTAAAGTTTAAAGATGCCAGACTTGCTTACCGTCAACTGGAAACCAGCATTATGACCCAACATCTGGTCGCTTCCAAAATCCATACCATACGCACCTTTCACCTTCCAATCATGGTTAAAGTGATAAGCACCCTCAACCAGGAAGCTGACATTGTGATGCATTTTATTAAATGGAATCCAATAAGTACCCCAACCTTTTTGGAATGTACCTAACACTCTATACCCAAAGCGCTCTGTTGGCATACCGTCAAAACCTAAGTGATAAGCAACAAAACGGTTATTTAAAACCTGGATGCTTCCATCGGTGTTATAAATTGGAGAACGGTAAAGCGGATTACCCATCACCTGTCCCCAATGCTGCCAACCTGGATAATTGGAGTGATTATAGTAGTTATCACAACCTGCAAGATGGTCTGGAATATTCTGTGTACGATCGTGATTGTAAGGACCGCTCTGATATTTTGTGTAAATATACTCTAAGACCACATTGCGCAACCAAGTACCATATTTGAGATTCAACTCCAATCCAAGAAGCATGTCCTTCAACTTATATCGATAATAACGGCGCTTGGTGTGAGAATTCCATTGATCACCCGTACCATATCCATCATAATCGAGGAAGAACATAGCGCTATGATCCTCGAAGAAATGGTCTCCATAAAATCCGAGTTTCCAGAAATCAGCATCATAATTAATACGGAACACCCAACTGCCCAGCATATTACCAGCTACATTATGATACTCTCCATCGGAAGCATCTGAACCTCCAGGAAGGAATGCCTGCCACATACCCTTTAAACCACCTTGAGTAGGTTCAGCCTGCATCACGCCATCCACATTTTTATACGGTGTTCCTCCAAATTGCGTAGCCATTTCCAGTCCCAACTCCACGCTCAGCGGAAAGAAAGAACCCTCATTACCTATCCTCAAATATCCCGCCTTGCTATGATAGAGCATACCATCAGCATACTTGGACTGGCGCTGGGTAAAGTCGTGCTGCCAGTTCTCATCGGTCATCTTACCATAGGCAATATGTCCCTTGATGGCTAACCAATGATGGGCAAAAGGAAGGGTCCAATACTCCGGCAATGCCAAGCGAACCTGTGGTACCGGACGGGCATTGATACCAAAAGTCTGGCTACCACTGCTTAAAGTCTGATTCTTCAGTTCCATAGGATACTCCTTGGCACCGATACTCAGCACACCATGCAGCCAGCGAGCTTCCACAAAAGCCTGCTGAACTACTACATTACTCGTATAATGAATCGGTGCTGCCACATCTAAGCCATAACCGATGCCCCAACGACGGGCTGAATCAGTACCCAACGGACGGATGACACTACCACGGAGATAACCGTTGTTCTTCTCCAGCGAACTGAGTCCATGCTTATTGGCATTGAGCCAAAGCGGAGTCTTACCCTTGGAGAAAGAACCCTGCATCTCCACATTGTAATGAATGTCCTTGCCCAAATCCAACTTACCCGGATCTACATCCTCCTGCCAAAGATACTGGGCAGAAACTGAGAGAGGTAAAAGCAGAAATGCACTAAAGACAAACGCTTTTTTCTTATTAGTCTGATAAAATTTCATCTATAATTACTTTCGAGAGTTTTAATAATAACGGAATTTTTCACCTTTTATTATATATAAGGGACAAATTATTGCATTAAGATAATGACCTTTAGGGAATTTCCCCCACCTCTTTAGGGAAAAACCTTTCCGCTTCCAGATATTTCGCCGTATCTTTGCAGCAGAAATAAAACAAGAAGTCAAACTTTATAAAGAGATATGATTATGAAGAAGTTTATATTAGCCCTTGTAGCAATGGTCACAATGACCTTCACTACTGCATCTGCAATGAGTTACGAGCAGGCTCGCCAGCAAGCTCTCTTCTTGACAGATAAAATGGCATACGAGTTGAACCTCACAGACGATCAGTATGAGGCTGCTTACGAAACCAACCTCGATTATCTGATGAGCGTCAATACAGTGGATGACCTCTACGGAATCTACTGGAGACAGCGCAATATGGACTTGAGCTATATCCTCCTGGACTGGCAATATCGCACATTCATCAATGCCACATATTTCTATCGCCCTCTCTACTGGGACGCTGGTTACTGGCATTTCGGCATCTATGCCAGATATCCTCACCGCGACTACTTCTACTTCGGACGCCCTCACTTCTACGTTTCCTATTGTGGAGGACACAGCTGGAGAATGAATGGTGGTAGAAGCTGGTATCACGGACGTAATTTCGGCGGTCCACGTCCTGGCGGTCATCCAAGAGTGGGTATGCGTGACGGATTCAACAGAGGAGATTTCGGTCGTGGACAGAGTTTCGGAAACATGAACCGAAATAATGGAAACTCAAACCGCAACAACGGGCAGAGTTTCGGAAATATGAGCCGTGGCAATGATAATCGCCCTCAGAGCGTGAACAGACCACAGAATAATGGTGGTTTCGGCAACCAGAGCAGCAGTTTCGGCAACCAGAACCGTCAGTTTGGTAATCGCCAGAGCAGTACTCGTACTACTGTTACCCGCGAGAATCCATCAAACAACAGCAGACCTGGCGGATTCTTTGGAGGCAACCGTGGAGGCTTCGGAAGTGGTTCTTCTATGATGCGCAGCTTTGGCAGTGGCAATACTACCAGCCCATCCAAGAGTTTCACTCCTCGCTCTAATCCAGGGAATGGTGGTGCTTCTTTCGGAAACAGTTCTCGCTCCTTCGGTGGTGGCAACCGCTCTGTAGGTGGACCTACAAGAAGTAATGGTGGTGGTTCTCACGGCAGTTTCGGAGGACGCAGATAATTTTGAAAACATTAATTCATAAGATATAAGAAAAAACAAAAGAGTTATAAAAATCAAGTAAAAACAAATAAGAAAGTTATAAAACTCAAGTAAAAACAAAAGAGAGTTATACAATACGCTGATAATAAGTTAAAGAACAGACCATTTATATGCATAACATTTACCATGCTGAAAAATTAAGTATAGTAAAAGATGAAAGTTCAATAGGTTCAACATAGGTAAAAGGACCAATAGAGAGTTATTTACAGAGGCTTCCCCTTTCTCCTGCAACGGAGAATACGGGAAGCCTCATTTTTTTATATTAATCAAACGTTTCTTTCAAGATAATAAAAACACGTATGATGATTCGTTCAAGAAACTGTTCTTATATCAGATACAGAACTGAATAGAACAACTGGGCGGCAAATACATAGAGCACGATGAGAGGAGAAACCTTAGAAATACCATACGACATACAGCAGAAAATATCCTCCACTCCTTTCAGGTTATCACTGATAACACCGAAACTGCAGCAGACTACGGTTACAGCAAAAGCGGTATAAGGTATGATGCTCTGCGTAAAACTGCTTGGAAAGAGACCGCCCATCACATTCAGCAGGATGGCATGAGGCAACAGGGTGAGTGCCAGCATGATAATCACAAATACCCCCAACTCGAAACTTGCCACGCCCATTGCAAAGCGCTGACGATACTCGTCTGGCTTATAATGGACAATACCACTTCTACAGAAAGCTCCATAAGCGATACCACCCAACACAAGCCACACTAATACGGGCGAAGCTATATGATTCTGGAACTGTCCGAAGAACCAGCGGATGCCCTCAGAACTCAAGAGCGAACGGTTATAGTTCTCCGGCATCGCAGCCGTCAACAGCCACGAAGTCAGCATCAGCAGGATTTGCGCCACGCCCAAGCCTAAAGCCAAATACGAAAACACCTTCATTTTCTTCATCGTTCTCTCTATTCTTTTCCTGATTAAATCCTATTCTATATCTTTCTTGATGCCGCAGCTTATTCTGGATCAGCTTCGAGATTGTCGATATCTAAGATGCGAAGTTCGCAGGCTCTTACCACCAGACGGGTAGCATTGATGCCCATACCATTGTTGCCATCAGGGAAGAGTTTCTGTACCAGTTCGTTCTGTCGCTTTTCCAAACTTTTCACACCGAAAGGCATACCTCGCAAATTGGTAATCTGCTCCTTGGTATAACCGAGGGCGAGATGGCGAAGGAAGCGCTCGTCATATTCGTCAATCTCATAATTGACCAAAGCCTCCTGGCGCATCAACTGACTATTGACACTTTTCTTGAAACGTTCTACGATTTTCTGCAGAATCGGCTGATTAAAAACCATCTTCTTACCACTCATGCAGGAAGCCACATCGCCACGAGTCAGGAGTTCCCCACTCTTCAGGATAATACCATCGCAACCTGCATCAAGAACATCCACCCAGAGCTTCTCATTCAGAATTTCTCCCGTGAAAATCAATACCTTTACGTTAGGATACTGTTCCTTGGTATAGCGGCAGATTTCTACACCCACCGTAGTGGAACCGCCCAAACCAAGATCGAGAAGCACGAGGTCAGGCAACTGCTGCTTGATGAGTTTCCAATAGCTCACCTCACTGTCAGCTGTTCCGATAATCTCAGCTTCAGGTATATCGTTTTTGAAAATTCCTTCCGTACCTTTCAGTTCCAAAGGTACATCCTCTACTATGATTACTTTAAAATTGTCCATTATCGTTTATTTGAGTCTATGTTGAATTTATGTTTTAACTATCTTTGATTCTATACTAACATCCCCGGCAACACCACCTCAATGACCAGGAATCCATCATCAGAAGGCTTTGCCTGGATACCGCTGCCACGAAGATTGGTCGTTTCTCCCATCTCCCTCACTATCTGGCGGCAAACTAAGAATCTCATATCCACGGTCAGCGGAGTGAAAAGGCGATGATGCAAGGAATCGTCGTATCTCAATTCTGAGAAGACAAACTGGCAGGTGGCATAAGCCGTATGCACAGTTTTGATTTCCTGTTTCACTTGCGTGATGGCAATACCATGCGCCTTGGCAAGATCCTTCACGGTTTCCTGTATCAGTCGGAAGAGATAATCCTTCAGCGCAGCATCACACTTCAGATTGGTTTCCACCTGTTCCATCGCCTGCGCACTCAGCATCAGATAGATGGATTTATAGTAATCTACCAATTCTTTCAGAGAAGCTACATCATCGGGGGATGCCTCTATCAACTGTCGGATACGTGACGGATAATACATCGTCTCATGCTTCAACGTAGATAGGCAATTATCTAATACAGAATTAGATACGTGCAAACGATCATTCTCAAATCGCACCCGTCTCAACTCATCTTCCAGCAGTTGATTATCTGCCTCCTTGCCATTCGATAAATCCAGTCCACGTTTCAGTTCTTCCTCAATCTCATGCACCACCTCATCCAAACGGAAATTGGCACGGGTATGCCGGGACTTCTTACTCCATATTTCCCTGATGCGCTTCAACTTCTCCGGTATAGACTGGTCGCTGAGCAACAGAAGATTGATATCACGGATGCGATCCACCGCAAAGCGATAGGTCACTACATGGCGATAATAGAGCAGATAGTAGGCTATCGGCAACTGCAACAACAGGAGAAAGAGCAGGATGACAGCTACCGTCTTGGAGTTTTCCGAACTCTGCATCGTGCGGACATACTCAGGCAGTGTATTATCAGTACTCCGTTCCCGGAAGAGTTTGGTATAAACCTTATTGTTTCTATCATACAAAGTCCATTGATGCAAGGCAAGCGCAGCCACCGCACTCTCATTTCTGATGTCGAGAATAATGCTGTAGTCGGTCGTCACACTATCAGCAAACCATTTCAGTTCGGCAGCTTGAGAGAGTTTTGGACTGCTCACCATCAGATTTTTACCCTGAGGATACTGGCGCAGATAATGCTGATTGAGATAGTAGATGGCAGAATCAGCAAATGCCAAGGTACGCTGGTATGTACCATTGATATTGCTAAAATAAGCACTGTCGGCAAAGGCATCAGCCAAAGTAAGTTCTCGGGAAACCTTTCCGGTAGCCAGGGTATGCTGATGTATCTGGGATGCAAAAGACGACACGGATGATGCCAACAAAAGAATGACTCCAACGATCATCCGTCCGATTCCCTTAGGCAGTCGGAAACGGAACACACTACCCTTTCCCACTTCACTCTCTGCCTCAATATGACAAATATTGAAGATACTGCTCACCTTCTTATATTTCTCGATGATACCCTTGCAGTTAAGGAGTCCGAATCCATGACCGCCCGTATAGGTACGGTCGAAGACATGAGCCAATTGTTCCTCATCCATTCCCTTACCGGTATCAGCGATGACGATTTCTACGTATTTATCATGTTCCTCTGCAGAAACAGTAACCTTACCTCCAGCAGGAGTAAACTTGCGTGCATTGTCGGCTATCGTATTGATCATAAAGAGCGTCAGGGTGCGGTCTGCCTTCACCTTAGCTGCAGTTGGCTGCACATCGAGTTTTATCTTCTTCATCTGGAAACTCATCTTGCCCTTTGCCACAATATCGAAAAGCGGTTGGAGAGGGAAAGAGACGATGCGGAGATTCAAAGTTCCCTGTCGCATCTGAATCCAGTTGGTCAGGATGGTGTTATACTGGTTGATCTTATCCGTCAGTTCTGAGATATACTCATACCGCTCCTGTTTTACCTCATCCGGGGTACTTTCATCATCCTCTGCCAACTTATCCACCTCATGAATCATGCGGTCGATGAAAGGCGTGATACTGTTTACTAAAGAGACCTTGGCACGCTGCTCCAGATTACGTTTTTTATTGTCATCAAGATGCAAACGGGCTATAGATATCTCTTCATCCAATTCTTCTGTTATTTCATTTATATCATTGATATACTGTGCATTACGCTGCTTCCACTGCTCTAAAGGTTCAAGCAGGGAAGACAGCGGTTTAGACTGTATCTTTCTTCTTCGCATACGGTCGAAGAGATACAGGAGGATAACCACGAGCAATATCATAACGAGTACCGCTGCTATCATGAGATTGAGCTGCAGAGCATTATCATCAAGCAAGGTGGCGCGAGCTTCCAACTGCCTGTCCTGACGGGTTCGCTCCTGCAAGTCAAGATAGATATTGCGGTTGTAGTCACTCTGCTGTTTATTATCGAGCGCAGAATATACCAAACAAAGCCGTTCACGGATAGAAGCCACCAGATCGGGAGCTGACTTGATATTCTTACTCACTTGCAGGGCACGAAGCAGACAGTCGCCTGCAGAATTATAATCCTCTATGGCAAAGTAACATTCAGCCAGCGTACGGTAACCACCTGCTATCTGGTAGGTATCACCATACGAGATGAAAAGGTTCAGCGCACGCTGAGCTAAATTACCAGCCAAGAGCGTATCTGGCATCTGTTCTACATTCAGATACTGGATAGCCGGCAGATTATTTCGGATGAGGAAATCTCGCATCCTTCCATTCTGCAGATGTTCACTGATAGCCTGAAGGGCATTAGCCTGCCAGTAAGGATAACCGCCAGCCATCGTTCCATCAGACATGACAACTCGTCCGGCTGAAGCCAACATATAGCATTGTATCAGATAGTCAAATTCCGTCTGTGCTATCTGTTCAGACGATCCATTGGTGATCGCACCACCCGAACCGATATTATATAGATAGTTGAGATACTGGGCAGTATCTGCTTCAAGTGCATCCGCATCAATATCGTTCAAAGCCTTCAGCATCGGTTCTTCCAGACCGACATAATAACAATAGGTGGCATCAACGATATCAAATTCGCTATGAGCATAGGTGGCACGTCGCCGCTCACGGGGTGGCAGATTGGAAGCCTCCTCGCCCAAGCGGCGCAAGCGCACCATCGCTTTCTCGCGATAGGAATAAAAATCTTTGTTGTGAGATTCCCGCTGACAGATGCGCATCATCTGCACATCAGCAATGAGAAGCTCCAGTTGGTTGTTGCTCTTTTCTTCCACAAGACCGAGCCATCGGCGAGCCTCCTTGTAGTTCATCTTTGCCATCTCTACGAATGCTAAGTTATTGCAAGCCTCAGCATATCCGGCACTATAGTCATCAGAAAGAGCTAAAGCTCTCTGTGCCAACATCTTAGTAGAATCAAGGTCACGGTAGTGATAGGCGTAGGAAAGTGTATTCAACCGATCCACCTCCTGCTTATGAGAAGGACCACAAGCTGAATAGAAAAACAGCGCCAACATCATCACAATGAAGGCGCTGATCTTTTGCGTGATATTAATTTTGGCCATTAAGCCATTAAATTCTCAATTAACCACGAGCCTTGGCAATATAGCCAAGAGCCTCTTTACACTTAGCTGTAACTGCAGCCCAATCGCCAGCAGCAACAGTCTCCTTAGGGAAGAGCTTAGAACCCATACCTACACAGAGGACACCTGCCTTGATCCAAGGAGTCAAGTTCTCTTCAGTTGGCTCTACAGCACCAGTAACCATGATATTGCTCCAGCGTAAAGGTGCCATTACATTCTTAACGAATGAAGGACCACCTACGTTACCTGCAGGGAATACCTTAGTTACATCGCAACCTGCAGCCTGAGCATTGTTGATCTCAGTTACAGAACCACAACCAGGAGAATAAGGAACCAGGCGACGGTTGCATACAGGAGCAATCTCTGGGTTGAAGTTAGGACCTACGATAAAGTTGGCACCCAACTGGAGATAGAGAGAAGCTGTACCAGCGTCAACGACTGTACCAGCACCAAGGATCATCTCTGGGCACTCCTTGTCAGCCCACTTTACCAACTCACCGAAGATTTCGTGAGCGAAATCACCACGGTTAGTAAACTCGAATACACGTACGCCACCCTCATAACAAGCCTTGATGACGTTCTTGCAAATTTCAATATCCTTATTGAAAAATACAGGAACCATACCAGTCTCTTTCATGGCTGCCATGACCTGCATTTTGCTAAACTTTGCCATTTTTTATTTAAATATTAAATGTTAAGTGTTAAATATTAAATAGGAAGAGCGCAAATGAATTCTACACTCTTCACTTAAATTATCGCTGAACGCGACCATTAGCGTTACCACCAGCAAGACTCTCTACCTCGTCAACAGAAACCAGGTTGAAGTCGCCAGGGATAGTGTGCTTCAAAGCAGAAGCAGCTACTGCAAACTCCAAAGCCTCTGCCTGAGTATTCTTAGTCAAGAGACCGTGGATCAAACCGCCAGAGAAAGAGTCACCACCACCTACGCGGTCGATGATTGGGTTGATGTCATAATGCTTGCTCTGGTAGAACTCCTCACCATTGTAGATAAGAGCCTTCCAACCATTGTGTGTAGCAGAGAGAGACTCACGAAGTGTAGAAACTACATACTTGAAGCCAAACTCCTTCATCATACCCTGGAAGATACCATAGTATCCCTCAGCGTCAGTCTTACCACCCTCTACATCGGCATCTGGCTTGAAGCCCAAGCAGAGCTGAGCATCTTCCTCATTACCAATGCAGACATCTACATACTGCATCAATGGACGCATAACAGAGATTGCCTTCTCTGAAGTCCAGAGCTTCTTGCGGAAATTGAGGTCAACAGATACTGTTACACCGTGACGCTTAGCAGCCTCACAAGCCAACTTGGTCAACTCAGCAGCCTTGTCGCTGATAGCAGGAGTAATACCACTCCAATGGAACCACTGAGCACCCTCCATAATTTTGTCGAAATCGAAATCAGATGGATCTGCCTCTGCGATAGAACTATGAGCACGGTCATAGATTACCTTAGAAGGACGCATAGAAGCACCTGTCTCTGCATAATAGAGACCAACACGGTCGCCACCACGAGCAACGAAATCGGTATTCACACCATAACGGCGGAGAGCGTTAACTGCAATCTGACCAATCTCATGCTTAGGCAACTTAGATACGAAGTAAGCCTCATGACCATAGTTAGCTACACTGACTGCTACGTTAGCCTCACCACCACCAGGGATGATACGGAATGAATCACTCTGGATAAAACAATCATTACCTTCTGGGGACAAACGAAGCATGATCTCACCTAATGTTACAATTTTTGCCATTGCTTGAAATGTTTTTTAATTTGTTTCTTTATAGTTGTTCTTCGAATTCAGTATCAAATAATTTGCATTCTGTTCCGAATATCGTGGCAAAAATAATCATAATTTCTCAAATAACGAAACAAAATCGAGTTTTTTTTTAGTTTTTGTGCAAAAAAGTTGCTGTGCATTCGCACAATTCAATTTTTTATTGTAAATTTGTACCGAATATTCTATATGTGGACGTACACTCGAAAATTGGAAGTTCTCAGAATTGCCTTCTTCGCACAGTACACAAGCGTATCGACATATATTATATTAATGTACGCACGTGAAAGAAAGTGCATCATGGACGAAGTTTAATAACAAATGGGTTAAAAACCAGCAAACGCTTAAAACATGGCCGAAAAAATAAGAATCAAGGATATCGCCGAAAGGGCTGGCGTATCTGTAGGTACTGTCGATAGAGTTCTTCACGACCGCCCTAACGTCTCCAAACCTGCCCGCGAAAAAGTGGAACAGGCGCTCAAGGAGATGAACTATCAGCCTAACATGTATGCCAGTGCTCTGGCATACAACAAGTCATATACCTTCTACTTGCTACTTCCGAAGCATGAATCTGAGGCTTACTGGGAGGAGATTGAGGAAGGTGCACGAAAATGTGAGGAAAGCAAACGCGATTTTCACATCAACGTGAAGATCAACTTCTATGAGCGCTCCTGCGAGGAGTCTTTCATCGAACAGGGAAAGGCTATCATCGAAGAAAATCCGGAGGGGGTCATCATCGTACCTTCATCTCTTGAAATAACCAGAGCGCTTACCGACCAGTTGCATGAATTGAACATTCCGTTCATCTTGCTCGACTCCTACATGCCTGATCTCCGCCCACTTTCCTTCTTCGGACAGGATTCTTTCTGCAGTGGTTTTTTCGCTGCCAAGATGCTCATGATGCTTGCTTTCAAAGAAAAGGAGATTATGCTGATGAGACAGACAAAGAACGGAATCGTGGTCAGCAAGCAGCAGGACAATCGCGAGGTAGGGTTCCGTCACTATATGCACGACCATTTCCCAAGCGTCAAGATCAATGTGCTCGACCTGCCACTCGATGGTTCCCGCACTGAGTTCATGAAGATGCTGGAGAAATATTTCGCTACATATCCTGATACACATCATTGCATCACCCTCACCTCGAAAGCTCATATCGTGGGGGACTTCCTGCTGAAGACCAACCGCCGTGATGTTCAAATTATGGGATATGATATGGTGGAGAAGAATGCAAAATGTCTGAGAGAAGGAAGCATCTCCTTCCTTATCGCACAGCATGCCTACATGCAGGGATATAACTGTGTGGAGACGCTCTTCAGGGCACTCGTTCTCAAGAAAAAGGTAACACCCGTGAACTATATGCCTATCGAGTTGCTGATGAAGGAGAATATCGACTTCTACCGCCGAACTCAATTATAGGAAGATAGTAGGAATTAATAGAATTTTATGTAATTATAAATATTAAAAAACATAACTACAGATGAAACAATCAAGCTTTATCAAAATTAACCCTGCCGACTCGGTAGTGGTTTGCTTGTGCCCTATGAAGAAGGGCGAGACCATCGAAGTAGATGGTAAGTCTATCACCCTCTTGCAGGATACTCCTGCCGGACACAAAGTGCTCATTAACGATGCACCTGAAGGAAAGGACATCATCAAGTACGGTTACCCTATCGGTCATGCTAAGAAAGATCTGAAACAGGGTGAGTGGGTCAACGAGAATAACCTCAAGACCAACCTTGCCGGCACTTTGGAATATACTTACAATCCTGTGGATGAACAGTTGAACATCGAGAAAGAAGACCGTACTTTCCTGGGCTACGTGCGCAAGAATGGTGAGGTCGGTGTAAGAAACGAGATCTGGGTAGTTCCTACCGTAGGCTGCGTGAATGGCGTAGCGGAAAAACTGGTAGAGCAACTCAAGGAGGAAACAAAATGCGAAGGCATTGATGCCATCCACGCTTGGCACCACAACTTCGGCTGCTCTCAGCTCTCTGGCGACCACGAGAATACCCGCAAGGTGCTTCGTGACATCTGCCTCCATCCAAATGCTGGTGCTGTGCTCGTTCTTTCACTCGGATGTGAGAATAATCAGCCTGACGAGTTCATGGAGATGCTCGGCGACTATGACAAGAATCGCATCAAGTTGCTCGTGACCCAGCAGGTGGAAGGCGACGAACTGGAAGTGGGTATGGATATGCTCTGGCAGCTCTACGACAAGGCTAAAACTGACAAGCGTCAGGAAGTTCCTGTCAGCAAGTTGCGCGTAGGTTTGAAGTGCGGTGGTTCTGACGGGTTCAGCGGTATTACTGCCAACCCATTGGTAGGTGAGTTCTCTGATTGGCTCGTTGCTCAGGGCGGTACTTCCATCCTTACTGAGGTGCCTGAGATGTTCGGTGCAGAGACGATTCTCATGAACCGTTGTGAGAACAAGGAATTGTTCGATAAAACCGTTCACCTCATCAATGATTTCAAGGAATACTTCCTAAGTCATGGCGAACCTGTTGGCGAGAATCCTTCACCAGGCAACAAGGCGGGCGGTATCTCTACATTGGAAGATAAAGCTCTCGGTTGTACACAGAAGTGCGGTCGTGCACCAGTCAGCGGTGTATTGCAGTATGGTGACCGTCTGGAGACAAATGGTTTGAACCTCCTTTCAGCTCCAGGCAACGACCTCGTAGCAGCTACAGCCTTGGCATCAGCAGGATGTCAGTTGGTTCTCTTCACCACCGGTCGCGGTACCCCATTCGGCACCTTCGTACCAACCATGAAGATTTCTACCAACAGCACCTTGGCAAAGAACAAGCCAAACTGGATAGACTTCAATGCCGGCGAGCTCGTAGAGGGCACTGAGATGAAAGATCTCGTACGCAAGTTCATCGACAAGATCATCTCCGTAGCCAGTGGAGAGGATGCTCGCAACGAGGAGAATGATTATCGCGAGATTTCCATCTTCAAAAATGGAGTAACACTTTAAAGAAGTGAAGAACGAAGAGTGTAGAGAGAAGAACCCTACACTCTTACTAAATATAAGAAGAATGAGTAATAAGAAAGGATTGTTGGCTTTATCGCCACTGATTTTATTGATAGCATTGATAGCCCTCTTTACGGGATATTCCGCAGAGGAAAGTCATAAGGATACGAGCCTGTCGCTCACCGTGGCATTCATGATTTCAAGCATCTATGCCGTAGCCATCTCGGGCGGTATGCCTATCAGAAAACGCATCGACACCTATAGTCGAGGGGCTGGAGCCAACAACCTCATGCTCATGCTATGGATATATGTGCTGGCTGGTGCATTCGCTGCATCGGCAAAGGCGATGGGAGCAGTAGATGCCACCGTCAACCTTGCCCTGAGCTTGTTGCCAGCCAGCATGATATTACCCGGTCTCTTCCTCGCTGCCTGCTTCATATCGCTCTCGATAGGCACCAGCGTGGGAACCATCGTAGCTCTCGTGCCCATCGCAGCAGGTCTCGCCCACTCTGTGGATGCTAACCTGGCACTGACCGTAGCCATCATTGTGGGTGGAGCCTACTTTGGCGACAACCTGTCTTTTATCTCTGATACAACGGTCGTAGCTACCCAAACACAGGGTTGCCAGATGAGTGACAAGTTTAGGGTAAATGCCCTCATCGTCATCCCTGCTGCCATCATCATCCTGATTATATATGGAATATTGGGCGCAGGAACCAAGGCACCGACCCATATCGATGCGGTACAATACATGAAGGTTCTACCTTATATAGTAGTACTCGTCACGGCTATTGCTGGCATGAATGTGATGGCAGTACTGACATTGGGTTCCATTCTCTGTGGCATCATCGGCATCATCGATGGCGGTTACGACATTTTCGGATGGTTTTCTGCCATGGGAAATGGCGTGATAGGAATGGGAGAACTCATCATCATCGCTATGATGGCTGGAGGTATGCTTGAGATCATCCGTGAAAACGGAGGCATCGACTTCATCATCTCCAAGATTACAGCTCATGTAAACAGCAAAAGAGGTGCCGAACTGTCTATCGCTGCCCTCGTCTCAATGGTGAATATCTGTACTGCCAACAATACGGTGGCGATTCTTACCGTGGGAAATATCTCTAAGAAGATAGGTGACAAGTTTGGGGTAGATAACCGCAAAGCAGCAAGCATACTTGATACCTTCTCCTGTACCATACAGGGATTGATACCATACGGCGTGCAGATGCTCTTGGCGGCAGGACTCTCAGGTCTCAGTCCGCTCGACATCATCCCTTACCTCTATTATCCAATGGCTATCGGCTTAGCAGCCCTATTTGCCATCCTCTTCAGATACCCAAGAAGATTCAGTTAAAGAATAAATAGGAAATTCAGTTTCTGGGAGAAGGAAGAATGAAAAAGGAGGAATGAAAGAAAGGAATAAAGGAAGGAATGATTAAATGAACAAGGAGGAAGAAGAAGAATGAAAGAGAGGAAAATGAAAGGAAATAAGGATTTTTAAAATAAGAATCACGATGGACTTTTTACAGAGAAATCTTTTCACGAAATTGCGCTCGGAAAACTTCGGTACGCAGGAGGAACTGGAGGCGATGACCACCTTCAAGAAAAAGAAGATTGCGCAGATGATGAAAAACCTGAACAACGTGCCTTCAGGGGAAGTGCTCATGCACAACAGTTTTCTCAACAGACGTTTGACCAAGATTCAGAAAGAGGAACCGCACGTCATTGATACGTCCATGGAAACTGTCTATCTGCTCCGACTGATCGTGAGCAATGCCAATGCCATGCTTTCTGGCGGCATCAGCATCAGAGGCATCATCCAACTGGGACAATATCTGCGCACCAGAGGAGACAAGGTGGATTTCGTAAAACTCGACAATTGGCTCACCAAACTGCATCTGCAGAGAATGGCTCAACTGGAAGGAAGCGTGCTCATCACCTTCTTCAACTTTGAACAGGATGAAATCCCGTTTGTCAAGTTGGTAGAGAGAGGAGCCTATAAATTGACCCTTCGCTCACTATACTACAACATCAAGGACATGGAAGACATCAAGTTCCAGCAATCACAGGTAGGATTCGTGCATACTACAGGCGGTTCCATGCGCAAGAACCTGCGCCGAAGTATGAGATTCTTCGGATATGCACCAATAGAATCTGCCAGCAACTTCTTCAACGGTTTCTTTAGATCACTCTCTGAAATCGAAGAATAAAATATAAAATTTATATAAAAAAAGCGCACGCCTGACTCATATATCAGACGTTTTTCGTAACTTTGCACTTATGAAGCGTATTTTTATAGTAATCATAACAATAATCATGTCCCTCGGCATCCAGGCGCAAGTGCAATGCGAGGATACCTGTCAGCATGTACATGGCATCGACCTGAGCCACTATCAGGGCAATGTGTTCTGGGAAACTGTAGGTGATAACTCCAAAATGGCTTACGTATATCTCAAAGCCACGGAAGGAGCAACCAACGTGGACAGTAAATATAAACAAAACATAGATCTGGCTCACAGATATGGACTGAAAGTTGGTTCATATCATTTCTATCGTGCCCGTATTCCACAACAGACCCAGTTGGAAAACTTCATGGCACAATGCCGACCTGGCGATCAGGACCTGCTGCCGATGATAGACGTGGAAACCAAGAGTAACCTGCCTACAAAGGAATTCTGTGACTCGCTCTTCAAGTTCCTGCATCTCGTGGAGAAAGCCTACAAGCAGAAACCGCTCGTCTATACAGGTGCCAACTTCTACGACAACTACCTGCTCGGCAAGCTTAACAGTTACAAGATCATGATAGCCCAATACAGCAAGCGAGAGCCTGTGCTACGTGATGGCAGGGATATTGAGATGTGGCAATATACCGGAAAGGGACGACTCAACGGCGTAAACGGATATGTAGATAAAAGCCGGTTTATGGGAAAACATAAGTTGAGAGAAATCAGATTCCGACACCGATAAAGGGGAATCAGAATCTGATAACGAGAAAGCAAGAATTCTTTAGTAATATATAATATTTAGAAATAACATGGCAATTATAAAATGTCCAGAGTGCGGACATCAAATCAGTGACAAAGCACCCGTTTGCCCAAGTTGCGGCGTAGAAATAGCAGGCAAGGTTATCAAATGCCCTAACTGCGGAGAGGTTTACTTCAAAGTTCAGGAGATGTGTCCTAACTGCCATCGACCTACTTATCAGGCTCAGGTGCCACCCGTTACAGACCCAAAGCCTGTAACTCCACCTGTACCTCCTGTACCACCGACAACTCCTGCGGCACCAGCTTCACCGGTTTCCCCTACTCCATCAGCAACTCCAACTGCTCCGGCAACTCCTCGCCCTACAGCACAGGGATCCAAGCAAGATGCAGAGGGAAAGGAACAGCCAAAACAGAAGAAGCCAGGTCTGGTCTTCATCATATCAGCCATCTTCTCTATTCTGGTATGCGGCATTTTCTATTATTTCTACGACAGTGCCAACAAGAACAAGGAACAGGAGGCTTACGAATATGCAATGCAGAGCTCTGACCCGATGGTACTCAAAAGTTACCTGGATACATACAAGGATGCAGATGAGGCTCACCGCGATTCTATCACTGCACATCTCAACATGCTGCAACAGGTAGATCAGGACTGGACCAATGCCCTCGTCAGTGATTCAAAAGAAGCTCTGGAGGCATACCTGCAGAAATATCCAAACACACCGCATAAGAACGAGATTTGGAATAAGATAGACTCCATTGACTGGCAGTTAGCCCAGAGAGACAACTCGGTGGATGCTTATCAGGCATACCTGGATGCACATGCCGACGGTGCTCATATCGAAGAGGCTGAGATTGCCATGAAGAAAATCAAGAGCAGTGTGGTACAGCCAGAAGAGAAACAGATGGTAAGCGGTCTCTTCCGACAGTTCTTCCAGAGCATCAACTCACGCAATGAGGATGGTCTGACGGCAACTTGCGAGGATATCCTCTCTTCGCTGCTCGGCAAGGCTTCTGCCACCAAGTCAGATGTGGCTACTTTCATGCACAAACTCTACAAGGAAGATGTAAGCAATATGAACTGGCACCTCAACAACGACTACCAGATCAAGAAACGCGAGGTAGGCGATCAGGAATATGAATTCCAGGTACAGTTCTCTGCTCGTCAGGACATTGACAAGACCGATGGCAGCAAGGTAGAGAACAAATTCAAGATCAACGCTACCGTTTCGCCAGACGGAAAGGTTTCTGCTTTCAACATGGCGAAGGTTACCGCAGAATAATTTTCAGGTATGAAAGGTAAGAAGATAACAGGTTAAACTCAAAAACAAAAAAAACTCCGATGTGATTGATATCCATCGGAGTTTTACTTTTTAACAACAAAATGTTATATTGCAACCTATTCCCTTATTTTGCTTCTTTCATTTCTTTCAGCAATTCCTTCTGACGCTCGGTGAGTCCCGTAGGAAGTTTCACATTATAGGTGATAATCAGGTCACCGAATGTGCCGTCGCCTCGGTCATAACCCTTGCCACGAACACGAACCTTCGTACCATTCTGCGTCTCTGGTTTGATCTTCAGTTTGATCTTTGAGCCATTGCTCAATTTCACAATACCTTCACCTCCCAACAAGGCAGTGTACATATCGATATTCACATTCATGTTCATCTCACCAGTACTATGACGGGCATTACCACCACATCCGCCGTTGCAACCACCAGCACCGAAATCAGCCCCAGCGTTTCCGCCAAAACCACCGAAGAGATTTTCGAAGAAGCTGCTGAAACCGCTGCCTCCCGAACCGAAATTACTGAAATCGAAGCCCTCAAACGGATTGCCGCCACCAGCACCACCGCCGCCGAAGCCTCCAAATCCACCGCCAGCCTGTTCATAAGCCTGCGCATTCTTCCACTGTTCGCCATACTGATCATATTTGGCGCGCTTATCTGGATCGGAGATGACATCATAGGCTTCATTCAAAGCCTGGAATTTTGCCTTCGCCTTCGGATCGTTAGGATGCAAGTCGGGATGGAACTGCTTTGCGCGTTTACGATAAGCAGCTCTGACATCCTTCTGAGGGATATTCTTATCCACACCGAGAATCTTATAATAATCTACAAATGCCATAATTACAATTCCTCCATTTTTAAAGTTTTTAGCAATTATCCTACAAAAAGTATGCCGTATTCATTTCTTTTTTGTAATTTTGCATCCAAATGGGAAATTTTCACGTGGACTGACAGAAATAATGACCCATCTGTCAGAAACAGTGACATACCCATTCACTGATACTTGATTTACAGAAATTAATAAATTCTTTCAGTTATGAAACAATTAATGGCCGCGCTACTGATGGCGCTAACTCTTAATCCAAATGCAATCATGGCTAAACAAAGAACTGTCAAGCTAAGAGTAATAGAAACCAGTGACGTACACGGTTCCTTCTTCCCTTACGATTTCATCAACCGCAAGCCGAAGGCTGGATCGCTCGCTCGTGTTTCTTCATACGTGGATTCTCTCCGCCAAACCTACAAGGATAATCTCATCCTGCTGGAAAACGGAGATATCCTGCAGGGACAACCTACCTGCTATTATTACAACTACATCGCTACAAAGGAAAGAAACGTGGCAGCAGATGTGGTAAACTACTTGAAGTATGACGCACAAACCTTTGGTAATCATGATGTTGAGACCGGTCATGCGGTTTACGACAAGTGGATCAAGGAACTCAACTGTCCTGTGATCGGTGCCAATATCATCGACACCAAGACCCAGGCTCCTTACGTGAAACCTTATATCATCCTCAACCGCGAGGGCGTGAAGATTGCCGTCCTGGGCATGATTACTCCTGCCATCCCTAACTGGTTGGCAGAAAACCTCTGGAGCGGTCTCCGCTTTGAGAACATGGTGACTTCTGCCAAGTACTGGATGAAGCAGTTGAAGGAGAAGGAAGACCCGGATGTTGTGATCGGTCTCTTCCATAGCGGTTGGGACGGTGGCATCAAGACCGAGGAATACGAGGAAGATGCAGCACAGAAGGTGGCACAGGAGGTTCCGGGATTCGACCTGGTGCTCTTCGGACACGACCATACCCGCCATTGCAAGACCATCACCAATAATGAGGGCAAGCAGGTGGTTTGTCTCGATCCTGCCAACAATGCCATCAGCGTGGCAGATGCAGAAATCACCATCACCATCGATGAGCATACCATCAACAACAAGACGGCGCATATCCTGCAGAACAAGCAGGTGCATGGCAAAATAGCAGACGTGACAGACTGTCCTATCGATGAGAAATTCATGGCAGCCTTCAAGTCTCAGATGGAAGCGGTAGATAAGTATGTCAACAAGGAAATCGGAACTTTCAAGAATGCCATCTACAGTCGTGAGGCATTCTTCGGCGATTGCGCTTTCAATGACTTCATCCTCAACCTGATGCTCCAGATTACCAAGGCCGACATCGCTTTCAATGCTCCGCTGCAGATGAATGCTGTCATTGAGGAGGGACCTATCCGTGTCAGCGATATGTTCAATCTCTATAAATATGAGAACGGACTCTATACCATGCGCCTCACCGGTGAAGAGATACGCAAGCATCTGGAAATGAGCTACGACCTCTGGGTTAACACCATGAAGAGTCCTGACGACCATCTCCTGCTGCTGGATGAAAAGACTTTCGGCGACCAGCAACGACTCGGTTTCAAGAACTTCTCTTTCAATTTCGACAGTGCTGCGGGCATCGACTACGAGGTGGATGTCACCAAGCCAGACGGAGAGAAGGTGAAGATCCTGCGCATGAGCAACGGACAACCTTTCGATGAGAAGAAATTCTACAATGTGGCAGTGAACAGTTATCGCGGAAATGGCGGTGGAGAACTCCTGACCAAGGGTGCCGGTATTCCAAAGGAAGAACTAGAGGAGCGCATCGTATATCGCAGTGAGAAAGACCAGCGTTTCTATCTCATGGAGGAGATTTCACGTATGGGCGAAATTGAGGCAAAGGCTAACGGCAACTGGAAATTTGTGCCAGAGAATTGGGTGAAGCCTGCCGCAGAAAGAGACTATCAACTTTTATTCGGTAAGAAAAAATGAAATATTGGTTTATATTCTGCAAGACGGATATCGTCTTGGAAAAGAGAGAAGACGGAACCTACACGATTCCATGCAGTGAGGAGTGCCCGATAGAGACGAAGCCCTGGACACATATCCTCAACATTACTCCAATGGAGGATGGTACGGAGGCGAAAACGTTCACTATTCCTGAACCTATCACAGACAATCCGAAATACGAGATGTGCGGGCTCCGTCCCAGTTTCTACAAACTCCCTCCGGCACTCTACCAGAAGGCTGGCAAGTGTCAGGAATTGAACTACTGGGACCAGAATACCCACTTCTGCGGTGTCTGCGGTGCACCTATGGAGATGGCAACAGACATCAGTAAGAAATGTACCAACTGCGGCAAACAGGTTTGGCCTTCCCTCGCAACAGCCATCATCGTACTCATCCACAAGGGCGATGAGGTGCTTCTTGTTCATGCCCGCAACTTCAAGGGTAATTTCGACAGTCTCGTAGCGGGATTCGTAGAGACTGGTGAGAGCCTGGAGGAAGCCGTTCACCGCGAGGTGATGGAGGAAACCGGACTCACCATTACCAATATCAAATACTTCGGTTCCCAGCCGTGGCCTTATCCGAGCGGACTGATGATTGGTTTTACAGCCGATTACGTAGATGGGGAGATTCATCTTCAGAAAGAAGAACTCTCCCGCGGAAGATGGTTCAGGAAAGACAACCTCCCTATCCTCCCTGAGAAACTTTCCATCGCCAGAAAGCTCATTGATGCCTGGTTGGAGGAAAAATAATTCATTAACGGTAAAACATGTAGGTGTATGTCAACGAATAAAGAGAAACTCTGGAATGCAAACTATGTGAAGGTGATGACAACCAATTTCCTGTTGTACTTTGCCTTCTACCTTCTTACTCCCCTGCTCCCACTCTATCTGAGCGAGACTTTCGGAGCAACAAAGGATACCATTGGAATCGTACTGAGCGGCTATACCGTGGCAGCTCTCATCATCCGACCATTCAGTGGCTATGTAGTCGATAGTTTCTCCCGCAAGAAGGTGCTCATGTTCTGTTTGTCGGGCTTTGCCATCTTCTTTGCCGGTTATATCGCCGCTGGCACCATCCTCATGTTTGCCATTTGCCGCACCCTTCATGGCGGTCCTTTCGGGGCAGTCACAGTAGCCAACAGTACCTGTGCCATCGATGTACTCCCTTCGAGTCGCCGCAATGAAGGTATCGGTCTCTATGGATTGAGCAATAACTTCGCCATGGCTATTGCTCCATCCATAGGAATTTATCTCCACGATTTCGTGGGGAGCTACATGGTTCTTTTCTGGATAGCCTTTTTGGTGGCTTTAGCCTCTGTGGTCATCGCTGGAACCATCCGCTTGCCCGAAAAGGAAATTATCAAAAACAAGGAGAAACTCTCTTTCGACCGTTTCTTCCTGACCCGTGCCTGGTTGCTCGCCATCAATATCGCCATGTTTGGTTTCTGTTGGGGAGTACTCAGCAATTACCTTGCCATCTACAGCAAGGAGGAATTGGGCATTACGGGAGGAACCGGCACCTATTTTGCCATTCTTTCCATCGGTCTCTTCACCTCCCGTCTGCAAGGTCGTAAGGCATTGAGCCAAGGTAAGTTAACTCAGAATGCAGCCGAAGGTATGTGCATCTCTCTGGTGGGATTCCTTCTCTTCGTAGGCGTTCATCATCCGATAGCTTATTATCTCTCTGCTGCCCTCATCGGACTGGGCAATGGACACCTCTACCCTGCTTTCCTCAACATGTTTATCAATGTAGCCCGCCATGACCAGCGAGGTACTGCCAACAGTAGTATTCTTACCGGTTGGGATTTAGGTTTCGGTATCGGTTGTCTTTTAGGAGGCGTCGTGGCAGAACATTTTAGTTACAATACAACTTTCTGGATGGTAGCGATAGAAAATGCTGCCAGTGTAGCCCTCTTTTTCCTCGCTTCTAAAAAATTCTTTGAGAAAAGAAGAAGAATGGAATAGAAAACCGAAATTTCAGAAAAAATATAAATATAATTCTAAAATAATCTTAACGTAACGGGATTGTAACAATTACAAAGTATAGAAATTCGAAAATTATTCATATCTTTGCACCCAAAAAGGGGACTCCAGGCGGAAGTCCATCTGAATAGAATCAACAAATAAGATAATTAAAGTTTACAGCTATAGTCTAATAGAGACATCAATACTCTATGTATGTAAAAGTATGTATAAATAAAAGTTTTAGCGGATTAAAAAATGATTGATTTACTGAGAAAATCGTATGATGGGGGGGGCAAATGGTCTTCGCACCATCACTTGTGTTATGTTATTCGGGTTATTTTTGGGTGGAGCTAATTCATATGTTAAAGCTTCAGACTCAAAAACATTAACTGCACATCAAAAAACTATAAAAAATGCAACAACTCTGAGTTCTTCTACTCAGAGCAATAAAGCACAACTTGATGTGAGCAAATTGGTGGGGGCTGATCCAGAGGTTCTTGCAACTAAAGATAATAACTGCCGATTAAACCCAACTGCTTCCGAGTACATTTCCAAAACTTTCCTTCTTCTGAATGTTGGAACAGAAAAGTTCTTTAATATCGGTGGCGCATACGGTCGTCATGCAAGTTTAAGCAATACGGGTATGTATCTTTGGATTTGGGATACTTTTAAAAATGAAGGAACTTACAATATCCGTACACTTCAGAATTATATTCCAAAAACTACAACAGGACCAGGCAATCCTGATAATAAAGATAGTTATGTCCAGTACATTAACGATGACAACCTAAGAAATGGTGTTTATTTGGATTGCCAACCAGAAGATACACGTGGGTTCGGTTGGAAATTCGAACAAGCAGAAGGATATTATACACCAACCAACAAGGTTTACAAGATATCCACATATGGAGAAAACGATGAAAGCCGCAGATATTTAACGGCAACACCAGAAAATGAAGATGGTAATTTCTGTAACGCAATAAGTGGAACACCTCAAAACAGTGAGTATCAACTTTGGAAGTTAATCACATTAGAGGAATATTTCAAGCTTTTTAATGCTTCTCCATCAGACCTATCTTCCCCTATTGATGCCACATTCTTGCTTAAAAATCCTGGATTTAATTATACTACATCAAGCTCAGCAAACTGGATTGTCAACGGTGGTGAAGGAAAACGTCTTGCTATCTGGGCTGGTGTAGAAGAATATTGGAGACATCCTACTGAATCTTCTTATCAAGGAACAAAAGTAAATGACACTCAATATCTTCATGATAATGGCAAATATTTCTGTGTTGAAATTAGTGAAAGTCATAATGTTGGTTTAGAACAATGGGTGACTGTAGATAAAGCAGGCTGGTATATTGTCCGCTGTAATGGCTTCAGCAACACAAATGGTTTGGCAAAGTTGTTCGCCTCACCATATGGATCAACTAAGATAGCTACAACTATTCTCAAGCCATTAGAGGCTAATAATCCTACAAATTTAACAGAAGCAGGCAAAGAATTCTACAATGACAAGTACGAGAATGAGGTCATGATTCATCTTACTACAGATGAAATTAATAAAATGTACGGAATGCTCAGAATCGGCATCAAGGTAGAGGGCGACGATAACACCTCTGCCACTGGCGAATGGACTGCCTTCGACAATTTCCGCCTGCTCTATGCTGGCGAATCACCTGAAGCTCCAGACCTTGTGCTTGATGAGGACAACCCAGACTTGAGATATCTGACAGAGACCATTGAGGAGTATAATAACTGCAATCTTCACTTGAACCGTTCTTTTGAACTCAACAAATGGAATACACTCATCCTGCCAGTTAATCTGACATACGGGCAGATGAGATACACCTTCGGCGATGAGGTAAAATTGGCAGAGTTGTATAAACTTACTCCCAACAGCGTACGCTTCAAAACCGTAGAATGCAACAATGATAATGACGTTATGCTCAAAGCATATACACCTTATATCATCAAGCCTACCAAAGCAGCAGGACAGAATCCTGCTTACACAACACCTCGCCTCAAGAAAGCAGCAAACCAGTACTGGCTTGGCGAGAATGAGAGCGTTTCCTATGAAAGCGAGGAAAAACCACGATATACGGGTGGCAAGATTAGCATCTCAGCTAACCACTACGATATTCCGGGCGTAACATTGGACAGGAACTTGCTAAGAGATAAACTCGACAAGCATTGGGTTTCAACAACTACCACAAGTACAACTACCCCTGATGCAGACAACAATATGGTATGCAAGGGAACCATGGCAAAGACCTTCTATATTAAGGACAAAAAGGGATGTTTCTATAAGGACGGTGACGATGAGCGTGATAAGCTGAGTGGAGATTACTTCATGAACAAGGGAACCATGTATAAAGTTCCTACTGATAAACAGTATGGTCTGAAGGCTTTCCGCTGCTGGTTTGAGTTGACAAAAACAACAGATAAAGGCACCATCATCACTTCTCCTGCCAAGGATGTAAAACTGTTTATCAATGAAATTGAGGATGAAACAACAGGTATAGGTGACATCATCACCGACCCAGCATTCTCTCACGCTGCCTATCAGTATGATGGTGTCTATAACCTCCAGGGACAACTCGTTCGTCAGGGCACCTCACTCGAAGGATTGCCACAGGGAATCTACATTGTTAAAGGTAAAAAGGTAAAAAAGTAAAAAGGTAAAAAGAGCATTCTTGCTTTTAAAGGTGAAAAGACCTTTTAAAGGTAAAAAAGTAAAAAGGTAAAAAAGTAAAAGAAGAAAACTTATATGAGAAAAGAATATATATCGCCAGAAATCAAGCTGTTAGTGATTGATGAATTATGTATTGTACACACTTCAATAGTAGACGGCAAAAATAATTCTTCAGACGTTGTTATTGACGGCTTCGACGTTATAGAAAAACCAAGCGAGGGGGATGACTTGTGGGGTAATGCAAACAATTGGGGTGGTTGTTAATACCATCCCAATGACTCTCACAACGAGTCTCACAATTCACATTTTGTGATTCTTAAAAATTCCACTTTATTACTATAGAAAAATCCCTGCCCAGCCTGGGTATATTTTTCTCCCTACCCACGCAAAAATTTTTCCGTGGGCAGGGAAAAATAAAAGTGGGTACAGAGATAAAAAAATCGCTTCTTTCGAGTCTTTTCGAAAGAAGCGATTTTTTGTTATCATTTAAACGATTTTTTATCCTTTAGATGTGCCATCATTTAGAATGGAAGATCGTCTGCACTACCACCAGCATTGGCATCAGCAGCAGGAGCTGCATTCTGAGCTGGAGGGAATGGAGCAGTTGCACCACCAGCAGGAGCAGCAGGAGCACCCATTGGAGGGAATGGAGCTGCACCAGGCTGAACACCACCCATCATGCCAACAGCATTAGGATCTACCTTCACTACATTCCAGGCACGTACATTGTTAAACCAACGACCATTATATTCGTGAGCATCAATGTCGAATGAAACATTAATCTCCTCACCACTCTGTATGTTGAACTGAGCCAGACGGTCAGCGCCAAATACGTCAAACACTAATTTCTTAGGATATTGCTCGTGAGTCTCGATGACAAACGACTGCGACTTCCACTCGCCTCTTGCAGAGACACCGCTTCTTTCAGGCAAAACGGCAATGACCTTTCCTTGTAATTCCATATATTTCTCGATTAATATTTTGTTTTAAAAACGAAGAAAGTTACCTTTCAGTTTGCGAAATTACTAAAAATAGTTCAAAAACTAAAACATTTCTCTGTTTTTTTTGCCTATAACCGATATTTTTTGTATTTTTGTGCTCATATTACAGCTTTTAGGAAACAACAAGTTGCCTACTGGCTCGTCATATAACAGAAACAATAGATTAATAACAACAATATCAGTAACAGATAATATTTAAAATACAAAATACTCATGAGATTTACATTATCCAGTACTGCGTTGAGCAATAAGCTCAACATGCTTGCCAAGGTCATCGGTGGAAAGAACTCTCTGCCTATCCTTGACTGTTTCTTATTCCAAGTAGCCGGAGGCGAGATGACCATCACAGCCAGCGACAGTGACAATATTCTCAAGACTACCATCGAACTCACAGAGTACGACGGTGAAGGAGAATTCTGTATCCCTAACAAGGTTATCCTCGAATCTCTCAAGGAACTCCCTGAGCAGCCACTCGATTTCGATATCGATACTGAGGGAACCTTGGCTATCAAGATCTTATACCAGAATGGTCTCTATAACTTTACAGCGCAAAGTGCTGATGAATATCCTCGCACACAGAGCGTTAACGATGCTGCACATACAGTAGCCATCGACGCAGCTGTGCTCATCGACAATATCACCCGTACCCTCTTTGCTACTGCCAACGACCAGTTGCGCCCTGTGATGAATGGTATCTACTTCGATTTGACACCAGAATCACTCAATATCGTAGCCAGTGACGGACATAAGTTGGTACGCAACAAGAACTTCACTATCAAGAGCGATACTCCTGCTGCTTTCGATCTTCCTAAGAAGCCAGCTACACTCCTGAAGAACATCCTCTCACGCGAAGAAGGTGACGTAACCATCAAGTTTGATGAGAAGAGTGCAGAGATTCTCTTTACAGACGGCAGTTTGAGATGTATTCTCTACGAGGGAAAATACCCAAGCTACAACTCTGTGATTCCAAACAACCCTAACGAGGTGACTGTAGATCGCCGTGCCCTGATCAGTGCCTTGCGCCGTGTCATGCCATTCGCCAGCGAAAGCAGCCAGTTGGTTCGCCTCAAAATAGACAACAACCACATGGAGGTTTCATCAGAGGATGTAGATTTCGCTACATCAGCCAAGGAACAGCTCGTATGCGAGTCAAACAATACTAACATGAGCATCGGTTTCAAGGGCAGCAGCTTGCAGGAAATTCTCAACAACCTCAGCAGCGAGCAGGTGATTATCCAACTTGCAGACCCAAGTCGTGCCGGTATCATCGTTCCAGCCGAACAGCCTGAAAACGAAGATGTCCTCATGCTGCTCATGCCTATGTTGCTCAACGACTAATCACGCAGAGAAAGGAAAAGAAAGAAAATGAAACTGAATCTTAAGAAACCATTGATCATCTTTGATTTGGAGACTACGGGTCTCGACTTCATCAAAGACCGCATCATACAGATGTCATACATTAAGGTCAGTCCAGACGGCACGGAGGTTCGAAAGAACCTCTTTGTCAATCCGGGAAGACCAATTCCACAAGAGGTGGTAGAACTGACTGGTATCAGCGATGAGGACGTGAAAGACGCGCCTACCTTCAAGCAGTTGGCTGCCACACTCGAACAGGAATTTACCGGTTGCGACTTTGCCGGTTACAACTCCAACCATTTCGATGTTCCTATGCTCGCAGAAGAGTTCCTCCGTGCAGGCATCGACTTCGACTTCAACAAGTGCCGCCTCATCGACGCACAGACTATTTTCATGAAGATGGAACGACGCAACTTAGCTGCAGCCTATAAGTTCTATTGCGGCAGAAAGATGGAGGAAGACTTCGAGGCTCACCGTGCCGATCAGGATACAGAGGCTACCTACCGTGTGCTCATGGGTGAATTGGACAGATATGCTCCAGGCGTACAAGAAGAACCGGACCGTGTACTCAACAATGATATGGATGAGCTTGCAGCATTCTCTAAGCAGAAGGACAACGTAGATTTCGCCGGACGCATCATCTGGAAAGAAGTAGTGGATGCCAACGGAAAAGCAGTGCTCGACGAGAAAGGTGAACCACTCAAGCACGAGGTGTTCAACTTCGGTAAGTACAAAGGTTGGGATGTGGCAGAAATCCTTTCCAAGGACCCAGGCTATTACACCTGGATATTAGGAAACGAATTTACCAACAACACCAAGCAGGTACTCACCCGCATCCGTCTCCGTGAGTACAATAAACGAATGGGAAAGTAATTTCTTCTAATCACAGATTATGTTAAAAGGAAAGAAAATCGTATTGGGCATCACAGGCTCGATTGCAGCCTATAAAGCATGCCTGATTATACGAGGATTCATCAAGCGGGGCGCTGAGGTTCAGGTGGTCATCACTCCTGCCGGAAAGGAGTTTATCACCCCTATCACCCTCTCTGCCCTCACTCATAAACCCGTGGTAAGCGAGTTCTTCTCTCAGCGCGACGGCACCTGGAACTCTCATGTAGATCTCGGTCTCTGGGCAGACGCAATGGTCATCGCTCCTTGTACGGCTTCTACCATGGGAAAGATGGCAAACGGTATCGCTGACAATATGCTGATTACCACCTATCTCTCCATGAAGGCTCCTGTATTCCTGGCTCCTGCCATGGATCTCGATATGTATAAGCATCCTTCTACGCAAGCCAACATGGCAAGACTGAAGGAATACGGCAATATCATCATCGAACCGGCTTCGGGATTCCTTGCCAGCGGATTGGAGGGTAAAGGACGTATGGAAGAACCTGAGGTCATCGTGGATTACATCGACCAGTATTTCGACCTGCTGGACGGAATGAAGGATGGAAACAAGGAAGGCATGAAGGACTGTATCAAGGGAAAGGATCTGATGGGGAAACGTATCCTTATCACAGCCGGACCTACCTATGAGAAGATAGATCCTGTGCGCTTTATCGGCAACTATTCTTCCGGCAAAATGGGATTTGCCTTGGCTGAGGAATGCCGACAGAGAGGGGCTGACGTAACCCTCGTTGCCGGACCAGTATCACTCTCCTGTCATGAGGACATCCACCGCATCGACGTGGAGAGTTGCGAGGAGATGTATCAGGCTGCCACGAAGGCTTTTGAAGGAAAGACCGATGGAAACGGAAACTCAACGGGCAGCAAGATGGATGCAGCTATCCTCTGTGCCGCAGTGGCAGATTTCAAACCAGCTGAGGTGGCAGACAGGAAGATCAAACGCGAAAAGGACGATTTGCTCCTGCGTCTGGAACCCACCCACGACATCGCTGCCGCATTGGGACAGTTGAAACAGGAAGACCAGCACATCGTAGCCTTCGCACTGGAAACCAATGATGAGGAAACGAATGCAGAGAAGAAACGTATCAAGAAAAACGCAGACTTCATCGTGCTCAATTCCACCCGCAACCCAGGCACCACCTTCCGGACAGACGAAAATCAAATCACGATTATTTCTGAAAAGGGTAAGATAGAATATGAGAAAAAGCCAAAGACAGAAGTGGCTGCCGACATCATCGATGAATTGGCTAAGCTCTTCTAATATGAAAGGCTTCTGCCTTCAGATACTGATGATAGGATGCACCCTGCTTGTTAGTGGTGCATCCTATATTCATGCGCAGGAACTGCAAGCGAAGATTACCATCAACCATGCCCAGATTTCGGGCACGGACAACGCTGTTTTCGACAACCTGCAGCAGACGTTAGAGAGATTCGTCAACGAACGACAGTGGACGCATCTGCAATTCCAGAAGAACGAGCGCATCAACTGCAACTTCAATCTGACGGTGAGCAAGTATGACAAGAGCCAAGGTCTCTTTACCTGCAAGGCACTCATACAGGCCAACCGCCCCGTCTATAACTCCGCCTACACCACTACTATATATAATAATGTGGACGAGAACTTTATCTTCAAGTTTGCAGAGTTCGACCAGATTGAATTCAATGAGGAAACACTCGACAACCAGCTGACTGCCCTCTTCGCCTACTACGCTTATCTCATCATCGGTCTGGATCTCGACACCTTCTCCCCGATGGGAGGAGAAGACATCCTGCAGCGCTGCATGAACCTCACCAACAATGCCCAGAACCTCGACTTCCCGGGATGGAAAGCTTTCGACAACAACCGAAACCGCTATGCCATCATCGCCGACTATCTGGATGGAGGTATGAAACCATTCCGCCAACTCCAATACGATTATTACAGAAAGGGACTTGACGAGATGGCAAACAATGCAGAACGAGGACGTACAGAAATCACGACCACTCTGGAGGAGAACCTGAAGAAGGCAAGGGAAAACAAGCCGCTCAGTCTCCTGCCACAGATATGGACGGACTACAAGAAAGACGAGCTCGCCAATATCTACAAGGGAAAGGGAACTCAGAAAGAGAAGGAAAGTATCTATGACCTCCTCTTCTCCATCAATCCTACACAGAACAATTCGTGGGACAAAATCAAGCAATAATTATGCTCAAACAATTATATATCAAGAATTTCACGCTCATCGACGAACTCAATATCCAGATGCACCCAGGCTTCTCCGTCATCACGGGTGAAACGGGTGCAGGAAAGAGTATCATCCTCGGAGCCATCGGTCTGTTGTTAGGCAACCGTGCTGACAGCAAGTCTATCAAGGCTGGCAGAGATCGTTGCGTCATCGAGGCACACTTCGATCTGTCTAAATATGATATGCAACAGTTCTTCACCGACAATGACATCGATGAAGATTTGTCGGATACCATCATACGCCGTGAGTTGACGGCAGCAGGGAAAAGCCGTGCTTTCATCAATGATACACCGGTATCGCTGACCAAGATGAGGGAACTGGGGGAACAACTCGTCGATATACATTCGCAGCACCAGAATCTCCTGTTGCAGAAGGAAGACTTCCAGCTCAATGTGGTGGATATTATTGCACAGGACGAGAAACAGCGGAAGAATTATGAGGCTGCGTACAATCAATATAAACAAGCCAACCAGAAACTGAACGCTCTGAAGGCTGAAATCGAAAAGAACAGAGAGAACGAGGACTTCCTCCGATTCCAGTTTAAGGAACTCGATGAGGCACAACTGCAGAACGGAGAACAGGAAGAACTGGAACAGGAATATGAGATGCTCAGTCATTCCGAAGATATCAAGACGGCACTCTATCAGGCAGACAACCATCTGTCGGGAGATGACGGCAATATCATCGAAAGACTGAAACAGACATCAGAGCAACTCGCGAATATCAAGGATGTTTATCCCGAAGTAACCGAACTGTTGGAGCGCATCGATTCCAGTTATATCGAACTGAAAGATATTGCCCAGGAAGTAAACGGACTGACCGATCATGTAGAATTTGACCCTGCCCGTCTGGAGACCATCAATGAACGACTGGACAAACTCAACTCACTGCAGCAGAAATTCCACGTCAGAGACTTGGGAGAACTGATAGAAACCTACCATCAGCTCAAGGAACAGCTTTCACACATCGACCATAGCGACGAAGATGTGGAAGCCTTGGAACAGGAAGTGACCCAATTGTTAGAGAAAGCACAGAAACAGGCAAAGGAATTGACCGCTATCCGTACGAAGGCTGCCAAAAAAGTAGAGGAGGAAATGAAGCAGCGCCTCATCCCGCTGGGCATTCCAAACGTAAGATTCAGCATCAGTCTGACAGAGAAACCGCTCAGCCACGATGGTGGAGATAAGGTAAGTTTCCTCTTCAGTGCCAACAAGAGCACCCCACTCCAACCTGTTACCCAGGTAGCATCAGGAGGAGAGATTGCCCGTGTAATGCTCTCGCTGAAGGCTATGATCAGCGGAGCCGTGAAACTCCCAACCATCATCTTTGACGAGATAGATACTGGAGTAAGCGGCAAGATAGCAGAGAAGATGGCACAGATCATGGTAGAGATGGGCAACCACGAACGACAGGTTCTTTCCATTACCCACCTGCCACAAATAGCAGCCATGGGCAGTCACCACTACAAGGTGAGCAAGGAAGAAACCGACAACGGAACTATCAGTCGCATGACGGAACTATCACAACAGGAACGTGTGCAGGAAATCGCCCAGATGCTCAGTGGAAGTGATGTCAGTGAGGCGGCACTCGCTAATGCCAAGGAATTATTAAGAATATGAAAAGAATATATATAACTATGATAGGATGGATGGTCGGAGCATCATCTCTCCTTGCACAGCCAGGTTCTGTGCAGAAGGTAGCCAAGAGTGTCTTCTCACTCACCACCTTCAACAAAGATGGAGGTATCATCGCTTCTACCCAGGGCGTCTTCATCGACAACAAGGGCACTGCCATCAGTACCTTCAAGCCATTTATCGGCGCTACCAAGGCAACCGTAGTAGATGCCAATGGCAAATCGATGGAAGTAGATGCCATCATGGGTGCAGACGAGTTGTATGATATGGCTAAATTCAGAGTCATCGGCAATACCAATGCTGCACCGATTGCAAGCAAGGCTTCAGAAGCTGGCAACAAGGTATGGCTGGTTCCCTACTCCATCAAAAAGCCACAATACCAGCAAGAGGATATCAGTAGCGTAGAGCAGTTTAACACCTCCTACAACTACTATATTTTCAGCAATACCGCACCAGAGAATGCCATAGGTTGCCCATTTGTCAATAAAGACGGACAGGTAATCGGACTTATGCACTCCAATGGTACCGTTACGGCCATCGATGCCAACTATGGCAAACAACTGCATGTAACCGGTCTCTCCACCCTGGACGCAGCCCTTAGAGAAAGCGGCATCCGCACCGCCTTGCCAGACAAGGAGGAAGATGCCATCACGATGATGACACTGAGCAAGGGACAGAAATCGGCTGATGACAACATGAAATATGCAGACGAGTTTATCGGAAAGTTCCCTACATCCTCATTCGGTTATAAGGAAAAGGCAGCCTTGTTGGTCAACAAACAGCAATTTGAGGAGGCAGAGAAAGTGATGCAGGAAAGCATCAAGAAATGCAGCAAGAAGAATGAGGCTCACGGCGATTTTGCTGACCTCATCTATCAGAAGGTAGCATACGTAGGCGATTCCATCTACCCTGCTTGGAATGCAGACAAGGCTTTGCAGGAAGCACAGAAAGCCTATAGTATCAAGGCTGAGCCGCTTTACAAGCACCAGGAGGGTAAAATCAACTACCTGAAAAAGGACTATCAGAAAGCATACGACCTGTTTATGGAACTGACCAAGACACCGATGAACAGTGGCGAGATATGGTATGAGGCAGCCCAAGCTAAGAGTCAGCTGAAAGCACCATACGATGAGTTGAAAGTACTTCTGGACAGTGCCGTATCAGTAGGAGTTCGCACCAAGATGGCAGCCCCTTATTATCTGGCACGTGCCAATTTCCTCGATGCCCAGGGCAAGACCAGAGAAGCATTGGCAGACTATAATATGTATGACAGCATAGCTCGTCCGATAGCACCTACCTTCTTCTATGCCCGATACAAATGCGAGATGAAGTTGCGCCAATGGCAGCAGGCATTGTTGGACATCGCCCGCACCTGTTATCTCAATCCGAACGAACCAACCTATTTTGCAGAATGGGCAAGTCTCGATCTCCGCGTGAAGAGATATGATGAGGGAATCAGCGCTGCAGAAGCCTGTATCAGACTGGCACCGGAATACGCTGATGGTTATCTTCTCCTCGGTATTCTGCAAGCAGAGAAAGGCAAGAAAGAGGAAGCCAAAGGTAATCTGCTGAAAGCTAAGGAGCTGGGTGATACCAGAGTGGATGAATATCTGAAGAAATACAAATTGAATTAAAGTTTAGATTTCATTTATAGTAGGCGTACTGTTCTCGTGATGGGAACATACGCCTTTTATTTTATTCCCCAAATGCCTTTGCACTAAGATTTGCGTAAGTATGGGCAAAATAATACATAATTAATAAAAAAACAAAGGAAATGTCAGGGGAAGAACCTAAAGGAAAATTCTATGGATAAAGATATAAATTCTATTAACAATTAAAACGAAAGGAGTAAAATGATAGCACTTGCTGACTGCAATAATTTCTACTGCTCATGCGAGCGGGTTTTCCGCCCTGACTTGGTGGGCAAGCCGGTGGTTGTACTGAGCAACAACGACGGCAGCATCATCGCCCGTTCGGAAGAAGCCAAGGCTCTTGGCTACAAGATGGGCGACCCTTTCTACCAGATGAAGGAAAAGTTGGAGGCTGAGGGCGTAACGATATTTTCGAGCAACTACACTCTCTATGGTTCACTGTCCAACAGAGTGATGTCAATGCTCTCTCATTACTCTCCCCAACTCGACCAATACTCCATCGACGAGAGTTTCTTCGAAGTGGACAAATCCATTGCCGCTGCCTTCTTTCAGGAAAATCAATCCTCCGAAAAAACGGATTCCCTGCTCCACCGTTACGGCGCAAGGATCTCATCCGACGTACTCCGGGCAGTGGGCATTCCCATCTCCATCGGCATCGCTGAGACCAAGACGCTGGCCAAAATCGCTTCAAAATTCGCCAAGAAATACAAGGGCTATCAGGGCTGCTGCCTCATCGATACCGAGGAGCACAGACACAAGGCACTGTCGCTTTTCCCAATAGAAGACGTATGGGGAATCGGCCGACAGATAGCCCGCAAACTCGACTATATGGGAATCAGAACCGCAGCTCAACTGGCCGACCAGAAAGAGAGTTGGGTGCGCTGTCATTTCAATATCACCACCGTGAGAACCTGGAAGGAACTCAACGGCGAAAACTGCATCAGCATCGAGGAACTACCCCAGAAGAAAAGTATCTGCACGAGCAGGAGCTTTGCCGACGAGGGCATTAGCGACAAGAATGTAATGGAGGAGGCCGTGGCCAATTTTTCCGTACGCTGCACAGAGAAGTTACGCAGACAAGACAGTGTATGTCAGGGTGTTACCGTATTTGCTTGGACCTCTCGTTTCAACGATCATGTGCCGGAATATACCATCCACGACTCGCTCGTACTGCCCATCGCCACAGATGCTCAAGACGAGATAGTAGGAGCAGCGCTCACCATCCTACGCGCCCGCTATCCAAAATCTGTGTCCGACCGTCCCGACCTGTCGTTCCGCTTCAAGAAGGCAGGCGTGATACTCTGGCAGATATCCCCCTCCACGCCACGTGAGCAGGACCTCTTCGACCCCATCAACCGTGAGCGCCAGAAGGCACTGATGGCAGCCATCGATGCCATCAACCACAAGAACGGATACGGAACCATCCGACAAGCCATCCAGGGCACAGACTGCCGTTTCGACCTGAAGCGTGAATACATGTCGAAACGTTTCACCACAGATATTAGCGACATACTGGAAGTGAAATGTTGAGAATATTATCCATAAAAAAGGTTGAGAGAAAGGTTGAGAAAAAAGGTAGAAAGACTCCTTTAAAAACAACTTTTTTTGAAAAAAGAATAAGCAAAAGAAGAAAGGAAAACAAAACAGATATTAATAATAAAGAATAGAAGAAACAGAATGAAAGAAAAAATAAAACTAACTATACACCCCGCAGAAATTGGGGAAAAGTTGGCCATTCCGATGGCAGAACAGAGTGTAAAGGCAGGATTTCCTTCGCCTGCACAAGACTATATGGAGGGAGAAATAGACCTCAATGATGTGCTCGTGAAACATAGGGAAGCTACATTCTACGTGAGAATTTCGGGCGATAGTATGAGGGATGCTGGCATCCTGGACGGAGATCTGGCCGTGGTGGACAGACTGATAGAACCCGGTAATGGCAACTTCGTGATTGCATTCGTGGACGGTGAATTCACCATCAAGCAGTTCAAGATGGACGAAAGCGGAAACTTCGGCTGGCTCGTGCCGTGGAATAACGACTACTCACCCATTAGAGTGGACGAAAACAACCGCTTTATGATATGGGGCGTCGTCACTTATGTGATTCACAGATTCTGTAAGGAATAAAATTTCCAAAGAGGAAGAATCTTCCCTTCCCATATCTCATGAAGGCTATCGGACAACCGAAGCCTTCAGGATAATAATATCTTCAAGAGGGCGGTCGTTATTACCCTTGTCTGTGGCCACATTCTGGATTTTATCCACCACATCCATACCCTCAAGTACTTCCCCGAAAACGGTATAGCCGCCATCGAGATGAGGCACACCGCCGTATTTCACATACCCGTCAATCACCTGCTTATTAGGCAGCACATAGGCCTTCTCCTCTCTGGCCTCCTTCTCTATCAGATATTCTATTTGTCGGCGCGAGAAATTCCTACCCCAAGTAATATAGAAATCGCAGGGAGCTGAAGCAAACTTTGGATTCTCCTCATCCCCCTCGCGTGCTGCACAGAGCTGACCTCGCTTATGGTAATATTTCGGATAGCGGATTTCTGCAGGAACGGCATAAGCTGTATCAAAAACCTCCTTTTTCAGAGGATCCACCTTTCGGGTAGCCGGATCACCAGCTTGCACCATAAAATTCTTGATGACACGATGGAAGATACAGCCATTATAATAGCCACACTTCACCCACTTCAGAAAATTGTCGCGATGCAGAGGCGTATCATTATAGAGCGCAATACGGATATTGCCCATCGTAGTCTCCAGCAAGACTTCCGGACAGGTAGGATCCTGATGCACTCCAGCCGTATCAACACCCTCCACGGCAATACCCTTCAAGACTGTCACTTCCTTGGCATTCATATAATCCTGAGCATAGCTTTGCTGCCCGAAAAGAGCAAGTGCTATGCTCGCCATCACCATTTTCAAATTCATATTTAATGTCATATTTTCTTCCTAATTATTACAAGATTGATTTTTCAAATTTTCAAAGATTAAGACCTACTTTACAGTAATATGAAAACAGCCCTGATTCACCTCATATTTCACAAGACAGCGACCACGCTCACGGAAGTCGCGCAGCACCTCGCTGAGCACCCATTTCAGAGAGTCGTTTTTTACCTCCCGACGAGGATTTTTAGCCGTCTGCACAGTCTTATAGCGATTATAGCAAACATCAAAAGTTGTGCCGTATAGATGGCAGGAATTCTCAGTTGCATTTCCGTTTCTTGTGCGGAGTTTCGCCACATCATCCTTGGTACGGAGGATGCTCGTCACGATGATTTTGTGCAGCGGAATGCCCTTGATCTGGAGCGAGTCGAAATAGGCCCTTCCGATATCCTGTAAAAGCACCGAAGCACGGGGTACGAGATAAGGAATACTATTGTTGAGTTTATCAACATAAAAAAACGGATTACTACCCACATAGACCAGCGCTCCCTTGCTGTGTTCAGCCTCATCACGATTCTGCACCGGCTTTACCCCATAATGGTTGGCTGCCTGTATCTGCACATCCTGCTGATCGGGAAACGTATTTCCAAAATGTGGAACAGAAAAGATGCGGTGTTTCACCTCCTTGCCGTCCTTATCAAAGAAAATCGAACTCCCCTTTGCAGCAGAGTCCAAAGCAATTCCAGGCACAGCATCCACTATATTCCCAGCAGAAGCACCATTTAATTGTGATTCATTAGACCGAGAAGCTTCCGCCTCCAGCGCAGCATCATCCTCTGCCAACAGAGCAGCAGAATCATTTTTCAAAGAATCAACAGCCTCAGTCTTTGTCAAACAGGATTCCGCCACGCTCGGTTTCGCAACTCTTATCAGGGCGAGAATCAGGACTATCACAACAAATCCGAGCAGAAAACGATTTTTGCTCGACATGGCACGAAGAATTCTGATGATATTTCGTATGATTTCTTTCAATTTCATGATTTGAGTATTTTCAATTTCATTTTGATCAAGCTCCAGTTTCGGAAGATTACTTTCCGCATATAGGGAAAGAATCCCTAAGCAAGGTTCCAAGGGAGATAAGCCCTAACCTTATTCCGATGAGAGAAAGAATCCCAGAGCAGAAGCCAAGCTTTTAGACCTGCCTAATCAAAAATGTAGTGCAAAAGTACGGTAAAAAAACGAAAATGCAAAACTTTTTAAAGTCTTTTTAAACAAAACATATCAGAAATTTTGCTCATTTCAAGGAAAAATAGTAATTTTGCAGCGTATTAATATCATATAAGTTTAAACTATATTATTTTTAGAGTTTTGATAGAGAAACATATTGTACTCGAAGACGTTGACCCAGTGATGTTCTACGGAGTGAACAACAGTCACCTGCAGATGATTAAATCACTGTACCCGAAGTTGCGTATCGTTGCACGCGACAATGTACTTCGTGTGCTCGGCGACGAGGAGGAAATGGCGAAAGCGGAAGAAGAAATAGAGCAGATGCGCAAGCATTTGGTGAAATACAACATGCTCAACGAAGAGGATATCCTTGACATTGTGAAAGGCAAGCAGACCAAGGCCGATTCAGCTAAGGATGTACTGGTATATAGCATCAGCGGAAAGCCTATCAAGAGCCGGAGCACCAACCAACAAAAGCTTATTGATGCATACGAGAAAAACGACATGGTGTTTGCCGTAGGTCCTGCAGGAACAGGTAAGACCTACCTCAGCATCGCACTTGCAGTAAAAGCTCTCAAGGAAAAAACAGCCAAGAAAATCATCCTCTCGCGCCCTGCCGTAGAAGCAGGCGAAAAACTCGGATTTCTACCGGGCGACATGAAAGACAAAATAGACCCTTATCTGCAACCGCTCTATGACGCCTTAGAAGACATGATACCTGCCGTAAAACTGCAGGACATGATGGAAAAGCATATCATACAGATAGCTCCACTTGCCTTCATGCGCGGACGCACACTGAGCGACGCTGTAGTCATCCTCGATGAAGCTCAGAACACCACCTCCCAGCAAATCAGAATGTTCCTCACACGTATGGGTATGAATACCAAAATGGTAATCACGGGAGACCTCACGCAGATAGACCTGCCAAGAGAACAGCGAAGCGGACTGAAAGAGGCCCTCAAGATACTCGAAGGTGTGGAAGGTATCGGAGTGGTCAACCTCGGACAGAAAGATATCGTAAGACATAAGCTCGTAACCCGCATCGTAAATGCATACGACAAATACGACAAGGAAAGAGCAGAAGCCCGGGAAACTATGAAAGCTGAAAAGACAGAAAATTCAAAATAATTTAGAATAAGGAACTGAAGGAAGCAACCCCTCTACAAAGAGAAAGGAAAGGCGACGGAAAGTTCGAAGTTCAAAATTCAAAGTTCAAAATAAAAATGAAAGCATTAACAAAGACAGATTTCCATTTCAATGGACAGAAGAGTGTTTACCACGGTAAAGTACGTGATGTGTATGACATTAACGACGACATCCTCGTGATGGTCGCTACCGACAGAATCTCAGCGTTCGACGTTGTGCTGCCAAAAGGCATCCCATTCAAGGGACAGGTACTCAACCAGATAGCTGCGAAGTTCCTGGATACGACGACAGACATCTGTCCTAACTGGAAGTTGGCTACACCAGACCCAATGGTCACCGTTGGTCTGAAGTGCGAAGGTTTCCGTGTAGAGATGATCATCCGTTCTATCCTCACAGGTAGCGCATGGAGAGAATACCAGAAGGGTTGTCGCGAAATCTGTGGCGTGAAACTCCCTGAGGGTATGCGCGAGAACCAGCGTTTCCCAGAACCAATCATCACTCCTACCACAAAGGCTGACGAAGGTCACGACATGAACATCTCTAAGGAAGAAATCATCGCCCAGGGCATTGTTAGTGCTGAAGACTATGCAGTGATGGAAGACTACACTCGCCGCATCTTCGCTCGCGGACAGGAGATTGCTGCCAAGCAGGGACTCATCCTCGTAGATACAAAATATGAATTCGGCAAGCGCGATGGCAAGGTTTACCTCATCGACGAAATCCACACTCCAGACTCAAGCCGCTACTTCTATGCTGATGGCTACGAGGAGAAGTTCGAAAAGGGCGAACCACAGCGCCAGCTCTCTAAGGAGTTCGTACGCCAGTGGCTCATCGAGCACAACTTCATGAACGAGCCAGGACAGACTATGCCTGAGATTACCGATGAGTATGCAGAGAGCGTATCAGACCGCTACATCGAACTCTACGAGCACATTACAGGCGAGAAGTTTGACAAGGCAACCGAGGAAGGCGATATCGCTGCCCGCATCGAGAAGAACGTAAGCGAATGGCTTGCAGCAAGAAAGTAATCATTCCTGGGAAATAATTATTCCGCAGAGGAGTTAGTTTTTCCCTGAAAAGAGTACTATATATATTAATGTACAAGCAAGAACAAATTAAGCCCTATGAAGGCGAAGGAGACAAGGGCAAGCTGGTGGAAGAAATGTTCGATAACATCGCTCCTACCTACGACACCCTCAATCATCGCCTCTCATGGGATATCGACAAGGGGTGGCGTCGCAAAGCCATCGGACTGCTGCAGCGCCACCACCCTGAAAAGATGCTCGACATCGCCACCGGTACGGGCGACTTCGCCATCCTGGCGGCAAAAACACTGCATCCCCAACAGCTCATCGGAGCAGACATATCCGAGGGCATGATGGAAATCGGAAGAAAGAAAGTAGAAAAGGAAAATCTGCAAGACATCATCAGTTTCAAGAAAGAAGACTGTCTGCACCTCTCCTTCCCTGATGAGACCTTCGATGCAGTGACGGCAGCATTTGGCATACGAAACTTCCAGAACCTTGACCAGGGACTCAAGGAAATGTGCCGAGTATTGAAGAAGGGCGGACATCTGAGTATCGTAGAACTCACACATCCCGTGAAATTCCCGATGAAGCAGCTATTCCGCATCTACTCCCACACGGTATTGCCGATATACGGTAAGCTGATTTCTAAAGACCAGAGCGCCTACAGCTATCTGACGGCCACCATCGAAGCCTTCCCACAGGGAGAAACGATGATGGAGGTGCTAAAGAAAGCAGGATTTGAGAAAGCTGAATTCAAGCGACTCACCTTCGGCATCTGCACGATGTATTTCGCAACAAAATAAAAACAAAAAAATAATCAGTATGGACAAGTATGGACTCATAGGTTACCCTCTGGGGCATTCATTCTCAAAGAATTACTTCAACGAGAAATTCGAGAACGAGGGTATCGACGCTACCTACATCAACTTCGAGATACCTACCATCGAAGACCTGGCAGAAGTGCTCGACTCCAATCCTGAATTGAAAGGATTCAATGTGACCATCCCTTACAAGGAAAAGGTTATCAGCTATCTGGACTACGTAAGTCCCGAGGCAAATGCCATCGGTGCAGTAAACGTGGTAAGAGTTACCCACAAAGGCGACGAAACGGTGCTCAGAGGCTACAACAGTGATGTGATAGGCTTCACCCAGAGCATAGAACCGTTTATCGAGTCTTTCCACAAGAAAGCCCTTATTCTCGGTACAGGTGGTGCTTCCAAGGCCATCTGCTATGGACTGAAGTCGCTCGGACTGGAAACCGTCTTCGTGAGCCGATACGAGCGTCCTGGCACTCTGCAGTATGACAAGATTACACCTGAAATCATCAAAGAATACAACGTGATTGTCAACTGTACTCCTGTGGGAATGTACCCTCACGTAGATGAGTGTCCACCACTGCCATACGAGGCCATGGACAGCCATACCTTATTATATGATCTGATCTACAACCCCGATGAAACCCTCTTCATGAAGAAGGGCAAAGAGCAGGGAGCCACCGTAAAGAACGGACTGGAAATGTTGCTCCTGCAAGCCTTCGCATCTTGGGATTTCTGGGAAGGGAAAGAGCAACTGTAAAAAAGATTTTTCTGAAGAAAAATTCTCTAACAGATGAGAAGACTTTCAGAAGAATATTTTTTCAGAAGAAAGAAAACATCAAAGGAAAAGAATTTCAGATGAAGGATTATTCTGAAGAAGGAAATCATCAGATGAAAAGACTTTCCGATGAAAACTTTTCAGATTATATAATATATAATAATGTAAAGGAGAAAAGACTTTAAGTTAAAACGATAAAAAATAGAAAAATGAGCAACAATCGCTATATGATGCGCGGAGTGAGCGCAGCTAAAGAAGACGTACACAACGCCATTAAGAACATCGACAAGGGTATTTTCCCACAGGCTTTCTGCAAGATTATACCTGATATTCTGGGCGGCGACCCTGAGTACTGCAACATCATGCATGCCGACGGTGCTGGAACAAAATCAAGCCTGGCATACATGTACTGGAAAGAAACGGGTGACCTCTCCGTATGGAAAGGTATCGCACAGGATGCAGTCGTAATGAATACAGACGACTTGCTTTGCGTAGGTGCTGTAGATAACATCCTCGTTTCATCTACCATCGGTAGAAATAAAATGCTCGTTCCTGGAGACGTCATCTCTGCCATCATCAATGGTACTGATGAACTCCTCCACGAAATGAGAGAAATGGGTATCGGCATCTACCCTACAGGTGGCGAAACTGCTGACGTAGGCGACCTCGTACGTACCATCATCGTAGATTCTACCGTAACCTGCCGAATGAAACGCAGCGATGTCATCAACAATGCCAACATCCGTCCGGGCGACGTTATCGTAGGTCTTTCCTCTACAGGTCAGGCTACATACGAGAAAAAGTACAACGGCGGTATGGGCAGCAACGGACTCACCTCTGCTCGCCACGATGTTTTCGCCAAGTATCTCGCTGAGAAATACCCAGAAAGTTTCGATCATGCAGTACCAAGCGAATTGGTTTATAGCGGCAAATACAAATTAACCGACGAGGTGGAAGGCGCACCTATCAATGCAGGCGAACTTGTGCTCTCACCAACCCGCACCTACGCACCAGTCATCAAGAAATTGCTCGACGAACTGCGCCCAGAAATCCACGGTATGGTACACTGTACAGGTGGTGCACAGACCAAGGTGCTCCACTTCGTAGGAGAAGACTGCAAGGTAGTGAAGGACAACATGTTCCCAGTACCATCACTCTTCAAGGCTATCCACGACTGTTCTGGCACCGACTGGAAGGAGATGTACCAGGTATTCAACATGGGTCATCGCATGGAAATCTATGTACGCCCAGAGATTGCAGAAAAGGTCATCGCCATCAGCAAGAGCTTCAATATCGATGCACAGATCGTAGGTCACATCGAGGAAGGCAAGCGCAGCCTCACCATCAAGAGCGAATTTGGAACATTCGAATATTAATCAATAGAACATTCGAATAATAATCATTATAAAATGGATAATAACAATATATTACAGAAACTGGAAGGCTTAGAGAGCCGATACGAGGAAGTTAGCACCCTCATCACCGACCCGGATGTCATCGCAGACCAGAGCAGATACGTAAAGTTGACCAAGGAATGGAAAGACCTCGGCGACATCATGGACGCTCGTAAGCGATACATCAACTGCCTCAACTCCATCAAAGAAGCCAAGGACATTCTCGCCAACGAGAGTGACCCGGAAATGAAAGAAATGGCACGAGAGGAGTTGAACGAAAATGAAGCTCTGCAGCCAAAACTCGAAGAGGAAATCAAGATAGCACTTGTACCAAAGGATCCAGAAGATGCCAAGAACGTGCAGATGGAAATCCGTGGTGGTGCAGGTGGCGACGAGGCTGCTCTCTTCGCAGGAGACCTCTTCAGTATGTACAAGAAATACTGCGAGTCTAAGGGATGGACCGTGAGTGTAACTTCAGTCTCTGAGGGCGCCGTTGGTGGATATAAGGAAATCGACTTTGCCGTAAGCGGAACAGATGTTTACGGTACGCTGAAATATGAATCTGGCGTTCACCGCGTTCAGCGCGTGCCTGCTACCGAGACTCAAGGACGTATGCACACATCAGCAGCCACCGTAGCCGTTCTGCCAGAAGCAGACAAATTTGAGGTAAACATCAACGAGGGCGACATCAAGTGGGATACTTTCCGAAGCTCAGGTGCTGGCGGTCAGAACGTCAACAAGGTGGAATCTGGTGTCCGCCTCCGCTATCCTTGGAAGAACCCAAATACAGGCGAAGTGGAGGAAATCCTCATCGAATGTACAGAGACCCGCGACCAGCCTAAGAACAAGGAGCGCGCTTTGAGCCGACTATACACATTCATCCACGACCGCGAGCATCAGAAGTATGTAGATGATATCGCAAGCCGCCGTAAGAGCCTCGTCTCTACAGGTGACCGCAGTGCGAAAATCCGTACATACAACTTTCCTCAGGGACGCGTAACCGACCACCGTATCGGATACACTACTCACGACTTGAATGGTTTCCTCGGAGGAAACATCCAGGACATGATCGATGCGCTGACCGTGGCTGAAAACGCAGAAAAATTGAAAGAAACCGAACTATAAAAATCACAAAGAATATGAATAGAAAAGAACTAGTAGAGCAGATCTTCGCAAAGAAAAGTTTTCTTTGCGTAGGTCTTGACACAGATATCGACAAATTGCCAGTATGCATTACTGAAAGTGAAGAGATTCAGGGTGCAGAAGCTAGTATGATTTTCAAATTCAACAAGGCTATCATCGATGCAACAGCTCCTTACTGCGTAGCCTACAAGCCAAACCTCGCTTTCTATGAGAGCCGTGGTGTATATGGCATGATTGCATTCGAGAACACCGTGAAGTATCTCAAGAAGTACTACCCTAACCACTTCATCATCGCAGATGCTAAGCGTGGCGATATCGGTAATACATCCAAGATGTATGCACAGACTTTCTTCAAGGAGTATGATCTCGACTCTCTCACCGTGGCTCCTTACATGGGCGAGGATTCAGTGAAACCATTCTTAGAGTATGAGGGCAAATGGGTAATTCTGTTGGCTCTTACTAGCAACAAGGGAAGCCACGACTTCCAGTTCACAGAGGATAAGGAAGGCGAAAGACTTTTCGAGAAAGTACTGAAAAAGAGTCAGGAATGGGGCAACGAAGAAAACATGATGTATGTAGTAGGTGCTACTCAAGGCAGCATGTTTGAGGACATCCGCAAGGTAGCTCCTAACCACTTCCTTCTCGTACCAGGTGTAGGTGCACAGGGTGGAAGCTTGCAGGAAGTTTGCAAATATGGCATGATCAAGGACTGCGGTCTGCTCGTCAACTCTTCTCGCGGTATCATCTATGCCAGCAATGGTGAGGACTTCGCCGAAGTAGCTGGTCAGAAGGCGAAGGAGCTCCAGGAGCAAATGGCTGCAGAATTGGCTAAACTCTAAAAGAGTAACGGTCAGACTCTATAAAAAGATAAAAAGTATCTTTTAGGCGCATTGTTTCATCAAGAATGAGGCTTTGCGCCTAAAAAATAGAGGTTTGTTTGGGAAAAAAGCGAAATATTACAAGATAATTACAAGAATTCGAAACTTTTTTACTATATTTGCACCAAATAATAAAGCAAAGCAAACCAGCCGGCTGGTTAAAGCTGGCTAAAATCAAAAGAATAGATAAATATGGAATTTACCGCTCAACAGATTGCCCAGTTTGTTCAGGGCAAGGTAGAAGGTGATGAGAACGCAACCGTGAACACCTTCGCTAAAATTGAAGAAGGTAAGGAAGGTGCTATCTCGTTCCTTTCTAACCCGAAATATACTCACTACGTGTACGACACTAAGTCAAGCATCGTCCTCATTGACGAAAGCGTGGAACTGGAAAAGCCTGTCAGCGCTACGCTGATCCGCGTAAAGAATGCATACGAATGCGTAGCAAAACTGCTCCAGATGTATGATTCTATGAAGCCTAAGAAAACTGGCATTGATCCATTAGCTTTCGTTTCTCCAAAGGCTAAAGTGGCTGACGGCGTTTACGTAGGTGCTTTCGCATACATCAGTGATGGCGCAGAAGTGGGTGAAGGAAGCCAAATTTATCCTCACGCATATATCGGTGAGGGTGTGAAAGTGGGCAAAAATGCGCTCATCTACCCTAACGTAACCGTATATCACGGATGCAAATTGGGCGATAATGTAACACTTCATGCTGGTAGTGTAGTTGGCTCTGATGGTTTCGGTTTCGCTCCGGGTCCTGAAGGCTACGACAAAATTCCACAAATCGGTATCGTTACCATCGAGGACAATGTAGAAATCGGCGCCAATACCTGTATCGACCGTTCTACAATGGGTTCTACCTACGTCCGTAAGGGGGTGAAGCTCGACAATCTCGTACAGATAGCCCACAATACCGATATCGGTGCAAATACCGTGATGTCCTCACAGGTAGGTATTGCAGGCAGTACCAAGGTTGGTCAGTGGTGTATGTTTGGCGGTCAGGTAGGTATTGCAGGTCATATCACCATCGGCGACAAGGTTTTCCTCGGAGCTCAGAGCGGTGTGCCTGGCAGTCTCAAGAGCGGTCAGCAACTCATCGGTACTCCTCCTATGGAGCAGCGTGCTTACTTCAAGTCTCAGGCCATCTTCCGTCGCTTGCCGGAAATGTATAAGGAACTGAACGACCTAAAGAAGCAGATTGAAGAACTAAAGAAAAAGTAATTTTTCAAAGTTAAATGTGAAGTGTTAAATGAGCGAATGCCACCAACAAGTTAACACTTAACATTTAACACTTAACACTTAACATTAAAATACATCGTTATGTCAAAACAGAAAACACTGAAAGGTAGTTTCTCGCTCTGCGGAAAAGGACTTCATACTGGCTTGAGCCTCACTGTTACCTTCAATCCTGCACCAGAGAACACTGGTTATAAGATACAGCGCATAGACCTCGAAGGTCAACCTTTTATTCAAGCTGTGGCAGAGAACGTGGTTGAAACTCAGCGTGGTACAGTACTTGGAAAAGGCGATATCCGTGTGAGTACAATAGAACACGGAATGTCTGCACTTTATGCACTCGGCATTGACAACTGTCTAATTCAGGTCAACGGACCAGAGTTTCCTATCCTCGATGGCTCTGCAGCACCCTACGTAGAGAAAATTCAGAGTGTAGGAATTCAGGAACAGAATGCAGAGAAAGATTTCTATATCATCCGTCACAAGATAGAAGTGAAAGACGACAATGGTTCTGTCATCACCATCCTCCCAGATGAAGAATTCAGCATCACTGCCATGTGCTCTTTCGAAAGCAAGTTCATCAACAGCCAGTTTGCTACACTCGACAGAATGGAGAAATACGTTGAAGAGATTTCATCTGCACGTACTTTTGTTTTCGTACGTGACATCATGCCTTTGCTCCAAGCCAACCTCATCAAGGGTGGCGACCTCGACAATGCCATCGTTATCTACGAGCGTCAGGTAGAACAGGAACAGCTCGATCAGCTTGCTGACCATCTCAAGGTGGCTCGCATGGATGCTACAAAACTCGGCTATATCCAGCACAAACCATTGCAGTGGGAAAACGAATGTACACGCCATAAACTGCTCGATATCATCGGTGATATGGCACTCATTGGCAAACCTATCAAGGGTCGCATTATCGCTACCAGACCAGGACATACCGTCAATAATAAGTTTGCGCGACTGATGCGCAAGGAAATCCGCAAACATGAAATCCAGGCTCCTATCTACGATCCTAACGAGGAACCAATCATGGACAACATCCGTATCCGCCAGCTCTTGCCTCACCGCTACCCTATGCAGCTCGTAGATAAGGTAATCGCTATGGGTCCTACCAGCATCGTAGGTGTAAAAAACGTAACTGCTAACGAACCATTCTTCACAGGTCACTTCCCTGAAGAACCAGTAATGCCGGGTGTACTCCAGGTAGAAGCAATGGCACAGTGTGGAGGCTTGCTTGTACTCAACCAGTTGGAAGAACCAGAACGTTGGAGCACTTACTTTATGAAACTTGACGACGTGAAGTTCCGAAAAAAGGTAGTTCCGGGCGACACATTGCTTTTCCGTGTTGAGTTGTTGGCTCCAGTACGTCATGGCATTAGCAGCATGAAAGGTTACATGTTCGTAGGCGATCAGGTAGTAGCAGAAGCAACATTCACCGCTCAGATAGTAAAAAATAAATAATAACGAGAATAAAATATGAATCAAATAAGTCCTTTAGCATTTGTTCATCCAGAGGCAAAACTCGGTGACAACAATATCATCGGTCCTTTTTGTTATATCGACAAAAATACCGTGCTAGGAGATAATAATGTACTTCAAAATAGTGTAACAATACATGTAGGTGCTCGCATCGGCAATGGAAATGAAATTTTCCCAGGTGCAAGCATCTCTACCAAGCCACAGGATCTCAAGTTCCGTGGCGAGGAAACCATCTGTGAAGTGGGCAACAACAACAGTATCCGTGAGAACGTAACCATCTCTCGAGGTACAGCCTCTAAGGGAAAGACCGTAGTGGGCAGCAACAACCTTCTGATGGAATGTGTGCACGTGGCTCACGACTGTGAGTTAGGCAGCGGCTGCATCATCGGTAATTCAACCAAATTTGCAGGCGAAGTAGTAGTTGATGACAATGCTATTGTTAGTGCCAACGTACTCGTTCACCAGTTCTGCCACATCGCAGGCTATGTGATGATCCAGGGTGGATGCCGCTTCTCTCAGGATATTCCTCCTTATATTATTGCAGGTAAGGAACCGACAAAATACTGCGGTTTGAATCTCGTAGGTCTTCGTCGTCGCGGTTTCAGCAATGAGCTCATTCAGAATATCCATGAGGCTTATCGCCTTCTCTACTCTAAGGGTGTGCTGAAAGAAGGTATTCAGGAAATCAAGAACAACCTTGATGTTACTCCTGAAATTCAATACATCATCGACTTCGTAGAGACATCAAAACGAGGAATTATCAGATAATTTTCTGAAAGGAAAGAGAAAATTTTCTAAAAGGAAAAGAATTATTTCCCATGAAGAAAAGAGAAGACTTTCTAAAATAAAAGAAATATTTATCATGAAGATAAGTATTTCTAAATAGAGAGAAAGTTTCTAAAGAAAAATTTTCTGAAAAGAAAGTAATTCTGAATCTAAAATATAAAAAAGAGGGAGTGTTTTCTGTTTAAAATTCTGGCGACAAAAAGACAGAAGACTCAAATGAACAAGATGATGTCAAAATCAGAAGGTTCAAATGAATCTGATAATGTCAAAGAATTTAAAGTCTCAAAGAAGCTGAAAGCACTTCCTTTCCCAAAAGGGAATGATCATCATAAACTTTAAAAGCAATAAAATGAAGACCCTCATTGTTGTTCTCGGTCCAACTGGTGTAGGAAAAACAGAGCTCTGCCTATCCATAGCAGAACATTTGCAGACACCTATCATCAATGCTGATTCCCGTCAGATTTTTAAAGAACTTCCGATAGGAACTGCAGCTCCAACTGAAGAACAGCAAAAGCGAATACCCCATTACTTTGTAGGAAATCACAATATAGAAGATTATTACAGCGCAGCCATGTATGAAGCAGATGTAATGAATCTCCTACAGAACGACCTATTCAAAAGTCACGATACTGCACTTCTCACGGGCGGTAGCATGATGTATATTGATGCCGTTTGCAAGGGAATTGATGATATTCCTACTATAAGAGATGATATCCGCCAAAGGATGAAGGAAAGACTGGAAAAAGAAGGTTTGGAAAAACTGGTGGAAGAACTGCAAAAGATGGATCCAGAACATTACAACATCGTAGATAAGAAAAACCCACGCAGAGTAGTTCATGCACTCGAAATCTGTCATCAAACTGGTAAGACATACACCTCCTTCCGTACTGCAGAAAAGAAAGAAAGACCATTCCGCATCATCAAAATAGGACTCAACCGAGATAGAGCAGAACTCTATGAGCGAATCAACCAGAGAGTACTCCTGATGATGGAAGAAGGACTTGAAAAAGAAGCAAGAAACATATATTCTCAAAAAGGACTGACAGCTCTCAGAACTGTAGGATATAAAGAAATGTTTGCTTACTTTGATGGGGAAATAGACCTACAGGAAGCCATCCGACAAATCCAGTCGCATAGTAGAGAATACATGAGAAAGCAGTTGACATGGTTTAAAAGAGATGAAGAAATCACCTGGTTTCACCCCGACAACAGTAAAGAAATCATAAATTATATTGATACCTGCTTGCAAAAGAAATAATTTTGCTATTTTTGCACGTAAAAACGGTTAGAAAAGGAATTGAAAGATTCAAAAAGCTTTCTAAAGACTTCAGAATAGACTGATCTAAATCGATTTAAAAGTCTCTCAAGATTTCTGAAAAGACACGACCAAGTCGATTCTAAGGTCAATAAGGCATCAGAAAGTCAGAAAGCTTCGGAAATCTCTTCCTTCAATAGCCCTCAACAATAAAAAATATGAAAAAACTCAAGACATTTTTTGCCTGGTTATGGCACAAGTTCAGTGGCTTCTGGCCTTGGTATAGAAATCTATATCGAGGCAAAGCATGGTACACCAAAACCGCCATTGGACTGGTGAGTTGCATCGTCGCCTTCATTCTGTATCTTGGCGCAGTAGATATCAACTTTCTGTGGCTCTTTGGAAAATCACCGGGCTATTTTTCAGGTATCATGAATCCTCAGACAAGCGAGGCATCTGAAATCTACAGTGCTGATGGTAAACTCATCGGTAAATATTTTAATGAGAATCGTACACCAGTGACTTACGAAGAAGTCAACCCTGATTTCTTCAAAGCCCTTGTAGATACTGAGGACGAACGCTTTTACAAACACTTAGGTATCGATCCCATCGGCTTGTTCGGTGCTGTAAAAGATGCGCTCTTACACCATGACGCACGTGGTGCTTCTACCATCACACAACAGTTGGCAAAGAACATGTTCCGAGTTCGCTCACAATACTCTACAGGATTGTTGGGCAAGATTCCTGTTCTCCGTATTCTCATCATCAAGAGCAAGGAATGGATCATCGCAGCTAAACTCGAAACCGTATATAGCAAGAAGGAAATCATCACTATGTATGCTAATACAGTGGATTTCGGCTCCAACTCATACGGTATTAAGACAGCTGCCAAGACCTATTTCAATACCACTCCGTTGGATATGACTACAGATCAGGCAGCAGTGTTAGTGGGCATGCTGAAAGCCACAACCTACTACAACCCTCGTTCTAATCCAGAAAACAGTCTCGCCCGCAGAAATGTCGTATTATATAATATGGTAAGACACGGTGACCTGTCAAAGGAAAAATATAACGAACTGAAGGAATTGCCTATCAAACTGGACTTTAAGGTGGAAGAAAACTACGACGGACAGGCTAAATACTTCCGTGAAGCCGTTGCTAACTACCTCAAAGGTTGGTGCGAAGAAGAAGGTTACGACCTCTATTCCAGCGGTCTGAAAATCTACACTACCATCGATACCCGAATGCAGAAATATGCAGAAGAAGCTGCCATAAAACAGATGAAGCAGGTTCAGAAGAATTTCAACAGTCACTGGAGTATCAACCGAGGCAAGGCTGGCGAGGGGAAATGGTTGGGACAAGATCCTTGGCAGGACGAAAACCACAAGGAGATACCAAACTTCATCCAGGGCATCGCAGAGCGTCAGACCTTCTATAAGAATCTGATGGCAAAATTCCCTAATAATCCAGATTCAGTCAACTACTATTATAAGGAATGGGTTCACCCTGTTAAGGTATTTGACTATGAAAAGGGAACTGTCACCAAGATGATGACTTCAGAAGATTCCATCAAGTACATGACTACATTCATGCACTGTGCTTTTGTGGCAATGGAACCACAGACTGGTGCAGTGAAAGCATGGGTAGGAGACATCGATTTCGATGCATGGAAATACGATAAGGTAACAGCAGAACGCCAACCGGGTTCTACCTTCAAACTCTTCGTTTATACAGAGGCAATGAACCAGGGATTGACACCATGCGACAAGCGTCGTGACGAATACATCTCCATGGATGTTTACGACAAGAAGAAACATGAAATGGTAAAATGGACTCCATCCAATGCAAACGGTTCTTTCTCGGGTGATTCCATCCCATTGAAGAGTGCGTTTGCCAAGAGTATCAACTCAGTAGCCGTAAGACTCGGACAGGAAATGGGCATCAAGCGCATCATTGAAACAGCTCAAAAGATGGGTATCAACAGTCCTTTGGAGGACGAACCATCATTGGCGCTTGGTTCAAGCGACGTCAATTTGCTGGAATTGGCATGTGCCTATAGCACCATCTCAAATAATGGCATGCATCACGATCCGGTACTAGTTACACGTATCGTTGACAAAGACGGAAAGGAAGTATATACGGGTCCTTCTACTGCCGAACAGGTGATTCCATATAAGAGCGCCTTCCTGATGCAGCAGCTTCTCAGAGGAGGTATGCTGGAACCAGGCGGTACTTCACAAAGTTTGTGGGGCTATGTAGGCGACTATAAGGATACTGAATTTGGTGGAAAGACTGGTACTACTAATAACCATTCAGATGCATGGTTTATGTGTGTAAGTCCAAAGTTAGTCTGCGGTGCCTGGGTAGGCGGCGAATACCGTTGCATCCACTTCCGCACCGGAGCTTTAGGACAAGGTTCACGCACGGCATTACCTATCTGCGGTTACTTCCTGCAATCCGTACTCAAAGATCCAGCCTTCAAGGAATATAGGGCTAAATTTGACAAACCGAAGGATGGCGACATCACCAAGGATATGTACATGTGCGCAAGTTATGTACCGAAAGCCAAAGTGGATACTACAAGGATAGACAGTGCTGCCATGAACGAGGAAATCATTCTCGATGAAAACGGCAACCCGATTATCCGAGAGATTCCAAGCTCTGAGGAGAAAGCAAATGGTGAAAAGAAGCAGGAAGAGAATGGCGAAAAGAAAGAAAAGAAAAAAGCCAAACCTGCAGAACAGGTCATCAATTTCGACGATTTATAAAGCTTGAAAAAGATAAGTTTGCAAAAGATAAGCTTGAAAAACAAGTAATTAAGCTTACAAGTGATTAAGCTTACAAGAGAAAAGCTTTTAAAGATAATAAACAATAGGACAATCGGTGGTTTCCGTCATATTACTGAAACCGCCGATTCTCTTTTTTAAGAATAACCAATATGGCTGAGAATATAGATTTACAGAACGAAGAATTGCAAAATGCTTTGCAGATCATACAATATACGCACCGCTCCCTTTTCCTTACCGGAAAGGCGGGAACGGGTAAATCTACATTCCTACGCTATATCGCAGCAAACACTAAGAAAAAGCACGTGGTGCTAGCACCTACAGGTATTGCAGCCATTAATGCAGGAGGCTCTACCTTACATAGCTTTTTCAAACTCCCCTTCTATCCCCTCCTGCCTAACGACAGCAAATATAGTGTACGCAACCTGAGAAATACCATGAAATACAACTCAGAGAAAATCAAACTTCTTAGAGAAGTAGAACTCATCATCATCGATGAAATCAGTATGGTAAGAGCAGACATTATAGACTTCATTGACAAGATTCTAAGGGTTTACAACCGCAATATGCGTGAACCATTCGGAGGAAAACAGTTGCTTTTGGTGGGAGATATATACCAGTTGGAACCAGTAGTTAGGGAAGACGACAAGAAACTGCTCAGCCCTTTATATTCCAGCAACTTTTTCTTTGATGCCAAAGTTTTCTATCAGTTCCAGTTGGTCAGCATCGAACTGAAAAAGGTGTACCGGCAGAGCGATCCTGTATTCATCAACATACTCGATCATATCCGAACCAGTCAGGTGGCAAACAGCGACCTCATAAAACTCAATGAGCGTGTGGGAGCCACTCTGGATGAAGGAGACTCACGACTGGCTATCACCTTATCTACCCGACGAGACACGGTAGATTTCATCAATGAAAACAAGTTGAAAGAGCTCCCAGGAGCCCCTACGCTCTTCAGGGGAACTATCGAAGGCGAATTTCCAGAAAGCAGTCTTCCTACCCCTATGGAACTCTATCTGAAAACAGGTGCCCAGGTGATTTTCATCAAGAATGATATCGACCACCAATGGGTTAACGGAACATTAGGAACCGTCATCGGATTTGACGACGACGAAAACAGTCGAATCTATGTAAGAACAGAAAATGGGGAAGATGTGATGGTAGAACCGGCTGCCTGGAGCAATATGCGCTACCATTTCAATGAAACAGAGAAAAAAATAGAAGAAGAGGAAATCGGAAGATATACCCAATATCCACTCAGATTGGCGTGGGCCATCACCGTTCACAAAAGTCAGGGCCTCACTTTCAAACAGGTAAAGATAGACTTCACTGGAGGCGTATTTGCAGGTGGACAGACTTACGTAGCACTTTCCAGATGTACCAGCCTGGAAGGAATCAGCCTTCAGGAACCTATCCGCCACAATGAAGTATTCGTAAGAAATGAGGTAAAACAGTTTGCACGTCAATACAATGACCACAACATCATCAACAATGCCTTACAGCAAAGCAAGGCCGACAAGCAATATCACGATGCTGCTGCAGCCTTCGACAAGGGAGATATGCAGGGAGCACTAGATAATTTCTATCTTGCCATTCACAGTCGCTATGAAATAGAAAAGCCGCTTGCAAAAAGGTTCATCCGGAGAAAACTGGATATTGTGAACCGTTTGAAAGATGAAAATGCCCAACTAAAAGAAGTCGTCAGACAAAAAGACGAAGAACGAAACAAGTTGGAAGATTACCTCAAGAAACTGGCTACAGAATTTGTGATTCTTGGAAAAGAATGTGAGAAAGAGAATATGAAGGGGGCAGCCATTAATAATTATAAAAAAGCCCTCAAACTCTATCCGACACATCCTGAAGCCATGAGAAGATTGAAAAAAATAAATAAAAATGATTCTAAAGAATAAACCTTGAAAAATGAAAAGAAGAAGACTGAAGACAAAAAGAATAGCAGCACTCCTGCTCATCCTACTCACCATCATCGCTTTCTGCCTGAGAGGATGCATCAGCAAGTGTTCAAGTACAGATACAGAGAAGAAAGATTCTGTAACAAGCGTACATCTGAATGAGGTATTAAACAATAAGATGTCAGACGGGAAGGAATACAAGGAGTTTGACTCTCTTGTGGCACGTTATCTGAAAAGATGGGAAATCAATGGAGCGCAGCTCGTCATTTCCCGCAACGATTCCCTCCTCTATGCACGAGGATTTGGCTATGCTGATAAAGAAAAAGGAATCCAGATGCAGCCCAATATGGTGATGAGATTCGCATCTGTTTCCAAACTCATCACAGCCGTAGGTGTCATGAGATTGGTGGAGATGAAGAAAGTCAGGATGAGCGACAAAGTCTTTGGTCCGAAAGGAATTCTCAACGATACGACCTACAACAACAGCATCAAGGACAACAGATACTACGATATAACCGTAGAACAGTTGCTCAGACACAATGCAGGTTTTACCAACGGAGCAGGAGACCCGATGTTCTCTACAAGATACATTATCATGCAAAATCACCTCACTACTCCACCCGACCATAAGACACTGCTGAAAATCCTACTGAAAAGGCGACTCGGATATACGCCAGGTGAAGGAAGATGCTACTCCAATTTGGGCTATATGCTCCTATCAGAGATCATCGCAAAAAAATCAGGAATGAAATATGCCGATTTCATGCAGAAATACGTATTGCATCCGGCTGGCTGCTATGATATGCACATTGCAGGCACCTACTACGAAGATCGCCGACCTAACGAGGTGAAATATTACATGCATCAGGGTTCTGAAAATGTATATGAATACAACAATAGTGGCAGAATGGTACCTCGCTGTTATGGAGAGAACGATGTTCCAAGACTGGAAGGTGCCGGTGCCTGGTGCGGTTCGGCAGCAGAATTGTCAAGACTCATCGCTTGTATCGACGGAATGCCACACGTCAAGGACATTCTCAGTAAGAAGAGCGTAGAATTCATGACACGCGAACAACCAGACCATAATTTCTCTATCGGTTGGAATTTCACTGCCAAGGGAAGACCTTGGATCAGAACAGGTTCTCTATCAGGAACATCCGCTCTCATCCTGAAATATCCTGATGGACAATGCTGGATTCTGATCACCAACACCTCCACCTGGAAGGGACATGGTTTCTCCAATGACTCCATGGCATTCTTCGAAAAACTGAGAAAGAAATACATGGCAGATATGCCAAAGAAAGACCTGTTTACGCATTTGAAGAAATAAGAAAATAAAAAGTCATTTGTAAGCCCTACATAAGAGGACTTGACAAATGACTTTTCTTTTTGCCGTACTATGAATAATATCAAACAATTATTCTTTTCTATTCCAGATATTCCCTACCTTTCTGCGAATCGCCACGATATTGAGCAGCGAAACAATCAGAAACAATACCGCTCCCAATCCGAAGGCAGGCAGCATACTGCCATCCTCCATATCAGGATACAAGGCCTCAATGAAACCCATATAATAGTTGCGGATAAAGAAAAGAGCTACCCAGGCTATTATCAGCACAGCCACATTCAGACCCATGGTCAATATCTGATAAGGTTTTGAAACCTGCGCAGGACTATAGCCGATAAGCAGCAGATTTTCCAACTTAGATGAGTTTTTCTGAACCAGCAGATAGATACTCAGCATAAGAATATAAAAACTCAAAGCAGAAATCACCAAACCGATGACCATCACCATCATCACGATCATACGGAGGAAATAGGTAGTCTTCTCAGCATCCAACTTATCCGTTTCCACCTCATAACCATGATTATCGAGATATTGACTGATATTCTCATCCGCAGGATTTCCCACCTCCACAATCAAACGAGTAGGATCACTATGATTATCGGGAGCAAATTCCTGATTACTCCAGTCCATAAACGCCTGAGGAACGAGGATTGTATTCAGACGGGAAGAGAAACCGATCACCTTACCCTTAAACTGTTCCTTTTTACCTCCTGCTTGAATGAAAATCTGAAAATCAATCATGCCCATCAGTCCATCACTGATTTTAGGGAGAGAATGACTCTGGGCAAAACCGAAATTATACATATTAATATAGGTACGAGGCAGAATAATCGGAACCTCATGTGCCCCAGGCTCATATTTCCAGTCTTTCAGAGGAACATCCACAAAACCATCTGGAACACTCTCGAAGAACAGTTCTGAGTTGAGTACATTCACACCGTTCACGCCCATAGAAGCATCCACTTTATATTCAGTAGAAGTAAATTTACCTATTTTCTTCACAAACTTCTGCGATGAAATCTCATCAATCTCACTACCCGCAAAACTGTTGGTTCTACCACTAATCGTATTCCCCATACCGATTTTCTTACTCATGATAAGATAATCAGCCTTCATAAAACTATCTTGCTGGGTGAACACAGGCAAGACATCCTGATAAAACTGAAAGCCGAAAAGAACAATCAGCATACCAAATAGATTGGCAAAAGCAAAACCAGCAAACTGCGAGATACTGATATGTTGCCTAAGTAATTTCCAAACTAAATTCATAACACCAAAACTAAACTATAATCTTACAATCTTTTCGTAGGCAAGATCCATGTGCTTACCGATACTAGTCACGATGACACCAGCCCCCTGTCTGCCCGCTTCTTCCATCATGATATTTCCCATGATGCGAGAATTGGTATCATCCAGGTGACTGATAGGCTCATCAGCCAAGATAAAATCGAAAGGCTGACACAGTGCACGAATCATAGCCACACGCTGCTGCTGACCAAAGGACATACGCCCTATCTTGGCATCCACCTTATCAGCAATGCCCAATCTTTCAAACCATTGTAGGATGGTATCTTTCTGCTGAAATCCTGTGATTTTGTTCTTGATTTCAACATTCTCCATCGCCGTGAGTTCTGGGAAAAGACGAAGTTCTTGAAAGAGATGACTGATATGTCGCTTTCTCACCTCTACCCAATCTTTCACCTGATAATGAGCGGTCACATCCTTGTCAAACAACACACTTCCGCTATAGTCGTGACGATACCCCAAAACATAACTGCAGAAAGTACTCTTACCCTTTCCGCTGTCTGCTTCAACAAGATAAAGATGCCCTTTCTCAAAAGAGACATCCTGCTGCCAGATCTCCGAATCAAGATCATTGCGCTGCGCAAAGACCTGAGGGAGAACAGATTGAAACTGAATTGTTTCCACTTTGATATATATTTAAAAAACTTAGTTATTTATATTTTAAAAACTTAGTTTACCATTACTTCAATGTATATACAACGGAATTGAGATTTCCGAAAATCGGACTCAGCAGAGAAGTAACTGCCGCCATGGCATCACCGTTGTTACCAGTTTTGTTGAGATTAATAACCATCGCCAACTTCTGCCCTTTGATTTCTTTTCTGATATCCGCAGAAACCGGATGATTAGAACGCTTGATGGCATAGGAAGCAAGCAGTTCGTCACTTCCGCTAAAGAACTGTTTGTCATCGCTAACACCGAAATAGAAAGACGTTTTCCCATCCGTGTAATAATAGGCATTCTTCCCCCAGTCGGCAATAGAAGCCCCCTTAGGACATGACTCTTTCCAGTAATCTACATCTGCCAACCACTGATAATGAGCCAATTGCGCAGCCATCGTCATCTTCAGATTAGCATCAGAGAAAGAAGGTAGTACGATAGCCATATCACCATTCACACTCCTGATGATATTATCCATATCAATAGCCGCATTGATGCCAAGTAAAAGCTGTTGGATACCCTTATTGGTCTGCATCATCGGCAGAAATTTCTTACCATCCACATTCATGAAGATACCAGCAGTAGCATCATCAGGCATCGATTCCAGATACTTGCCCTGTATAGGACGGTAAGAAGCAACCGCAGACTGGAGAGCCTGATTGATATCAGGATTGAAAGAGAATGTCTCGCCTTTGATTCTGAGCATACCCTTCTGTAGTTTCATTTCGGCAGCAATGACGATTTGAGAAGCATCCGCATTCTTAGGAGCGCCCAAGGTGAAAGGAGCCACAAACTTCTCTGGCAAAGCCTGAGCCTGAGCCACTAATGCCATCGGAGAAGAGATTGAATCGAGACGTTCAAACATCGGAGAAGACTGGATGCCATGTTCTTCGTCAGCCTTCAGATACTTGATCATCATGCGTTGCAGTTCAGCCTGAGCATCAGCAACAACAGGTCCCATGATGAGGAGTGCCTGATCTGAGAAACCTACCAACCAGGAATTCTTGAGCACAGAAAAATGAAAGCCTTTCTTTTCAGTTACATTTTCGCAAAGTTTCTGTTCCTTCGATAATTTGTTTAACCAATCTTCCAAATCGGCAGCATCAGAAACCTTTGCACAAAGTCCCAAGTTCCCATCAACAGTCTCAAAGAGATACATTTTTTCAGAAACATCAATGCCACAATCAGTCACATCCTCCACATGAAGCAAAGACTTCAATACACCAGTCTTACTGGCTTGCGGATTACTTTCAGCCATTTTCTGCATATCGATGGAGATGAGTGCAGAACTGTTGGCAGGAATAGCGTTGATATAATCAGACCCAGAACAGGAACAGAAAAATACCATTCCCGTAATCAGCCAGGCAAGTGCCATGCTGATATTCATTTTTTTCATCAGTTCCATTATATAAATTAAATTAAATGCGTCGAGCCAAATTAGCCATAGCCACAGCCATCAGACCAGCGGTCTCCGTACGTAATCGGCTGGTACCAAGACTCACCGATACATATCCATGTTGCAAGGCCAACTGCACCTCTTCGATAGAGAAATCCCCCTCCGGACCCACGAGAATCGTCACATCCCCCTCATCATCGAAAGGCTTCTGGAGTTCAGCAAACAAGTCCACCTTGTCTATCTCCTCATAGCAGTGGCAGATATATTTTTTCCCCGTGCGAGGCTGGGTAATAAACTCCTTAAAAGGAATCATCTCATTCACCACCGGTTTCCAAGCCTTATGACTCTGCTTGACGGCAGAAACCACAATTTTATCCATGCGGTCCACACGAATAGTCTTGCGCTCAGAAAATTTGGCAGAGAGGAAAGAGAGTTCATCAAAACCGATTTCCGTAGCCTTTTCAGCCATCCATTCGATACGATCCATCATCTTCGTAGGCGCAATAGCCAGATGCACCTTTCCCTTCCAGGCAGGCTGTTGAGGGAAGGTCTCCAATATCTGATAGAGACAGTGCTTGCTGGAGGCGAGGCAAACTTCAGCACGATAGAAGTTCCCCTCGCCGTCCATCAGATTTATCTCATCACCCGAGGTGAGGCGCAACACTTTCAGTGCATGCTTAGCCTCCTCCTGAGGCAATTCAGTCACTTTGCCTGCATCAGGCACAAAAAAATATCTTATCTCTTTCATTCGTGCTTATCTTTATGTCTTTTATTGAGTTCATCCCGCAAATTGGAAGCCATCTCATAGTTTTCAGTCTCAATCGCCATCTGGAGAGAATTCTTGAGCAACTTTTCAGAGAGTACGGATAAAGGAAGTCCAACCTTCGTAGCACCCGTCACGTAAGGAATTGAATGAAGGCGCATCACCTCTGCCGAAGCATAAATATGAAGCTTGCAGGCAACAGACATAAAAATTCCATCACTACATCTGATAGGGAAAGACTTCTGTGTCAACCGATCATAAATTTCAGTTTGATAAACACCATCTTTGACACCATTGATCCTGACCTCCAGCGAACTCTTATCGCGCGTAGCTAAGATATCATTCACCACACTGGGGAAAAGCATCTGGGTCTCAGGCCTATCCGTCATATACTTCATGATCAGATCACGCATCTCCAGCTCACAAGAAACGACAATCTGTCTTGTCTCTGTAGCATTAACCAAAGACACCAGAGCCACATCCTTGATTCCCAAAATCTCGGAAACACTTTTAATTAATAATAAAGAGTCCATAAATAATCATCTCCTATAAAAAATCACACATTAGTTCAGCTTCTTGGGTTTAAACAAGAAAGCAAAGAGTACGGCTACAACAAGCGCATAACCGGCAAAAATCAACCAGCAACTTCTCCAGTCGCCCATCAGATAACCCTGTTCGTTGAACTGGCAATAATGATTGATCACCTGTCCAGCCAACAGCGTACCGATCGTAGCACCCAGACCATTCGTCATCAGCATAAACAGTCCCTGAGCAGATGCCCTAATCTTCGGGTCGCATTTCTGGTCAACAAACAAGCCGCCCGAAACATTGAAGAAGTCGAAAGCCACACCATATACGATGCAGGAAGCCACAAAGAGGATGACACCAGGGAAAGCAGGATTACCCAATCCGAAGAATCCAAATCGGAGCACCCAGGCAAACATGGCTATCAACATCACCACCTTGATACCAAAACGCTTCAGGAAGAACGGAATCAGCAGGATACACAGCGCCTCAGCCACCTGAGATATAGAAACCAACAGAGTAGCATTATTGGCAGCAAACGTATCTATCATGGCAGGATCTCCCTTGAAACTGGTAATAAAAGGAGTAGCATAACCATTGGTCACCTGCAGAGACATGCCCAATAGGCAGGAGAAAATAAAGAACAGCGCCATCTGCTTAGACTTAAACAGTTTGAAGGCATCCAGTCCCCACATCTCCGCAATACTCTGGTTTTCCTTCCTGACTATCTTACACTGAGGCAAGGAATAGCAATAGAGGAAAAGCACAAAGCTCATCAATCCCGACATGAGGAACTGCAGATGCGTATATTGGAACTTATTTGCATTTTCTATAAGGAGGAAAGAGAAAGAACCGTCTTCCCATGTCGCACAATTCACCACCCACATCATGAGGATGAAGCCGACAGTACCGAACACACGGATAGGTGGGAAGTCCTTCACCGTATCCAGTCCATGATCCTTGAGAATGGTGAAAGCAGCCGTGTTTGACAGTGCGAGTGTAGGCATATAGAAAGCCACACTGAAGGTATAGACAGACATAAAGAGCACCTCGTCCGGTTGAGCCGCAGCCTGTCCCATAGCAAAGAGCGCACACATTCCCAAACCTGCTAAGAGATGGCAATATCCGAGGAGGCGTTGAGGCTGAATCCATTTATCAGCAACAATACCCATCAAAGTAGGCATAAAGATAGACACTATTCCCTGAATAGCGTAAAACCAGGCAATTTCGGCACCCATGCCAGCTTTGCCAAGATAATTACCCATAGAAGTAAGATAAGCTCCCCAGACAGCAAACTCTAAGAAGTTCATCACTGCCAAACGTACTTTTAAATTCATGCTATTATATTTTTTAAGTTTAATTCAAAATGCGTTTTTATAAAATGCAAAGATAATGAATATTCTTGAAATAAAACAAGAAAATAAAAAAATCTCATGAAGTTATGGTCAATATTTAACAAATTATGTGTAATTTTGCAGCCAAATTAAAACAGAAAGACAGATGTTATTGATTTTTTTTGCAACGTGCAACAAGATTGGGGCTTTCACCTTGGGAGGAGGCTATGCCATGATCCCCATCATGGAGAGAGAGTTTGTGGATAAAAACAAGTGGATGGATAAACAGGAATTCATGGACATCATGGTAGTAGCGCAGACCACTCCGGGAATATTTGCCATCGACATGGCCAGTCATATCGGATATAAATTAAAAGGAGTATGGGGAGGCATCGTGGGCGCCATCGGTATAGCCTTGCCATCAATCATCGCCATCCTCATCATCGCTATGTTCTTCCAGCATTTCAAGGACAATTACTGGGTGGCTAAGTTTTTTGCAGGTGTAAGACCAGCTGTAGTAGCCCTGATAGCAGCACCTTGTTTCAAGATGGCAAAGACAGCCAATATCAATAAGTACAATTTTTGGATACCGATTGTATGCTGTGCGCTCATCGCATTGCCGATATTCGCCGTATCCCCTATTTATGTCATCATCGCTGCCGGTGTACTCGGTTGGCTTTATGGCAGAATCATCAAAAAGGACAAATAAAAAGCAAGTATGATTTTTCTGGATTTATTTCTCACGTTCACAAAGATAGGAACATTCAATTTTGGCGGAGGCTATGCCATGCTTTCGCTCATCCACAATGAGACAGTAGTAAAAAATCACTGGCTCACGAATGCCGAGTTCACGGACATCGTAGCTATCAGCCAGTCCACACCTGGACCAATAGGTATCAACTGTGCCACTTATGTAGGTTACACCTCCGTACTTCATGCAGGCTATTCCCATTGGGTAGCCTGTATAGGTTCATTCATAGCCTCCCTTTCAATCATATGGTTACCCTTTATCATCATGATTTTAATCAGTCGGTATTTAATGAGCCACAAGGATTCCAAGGATGTGCAGAACATTTTCAGCGGTCTCCGTCCAGCCATTATAGGTCTGATAGCCGCCGCAGCAGTATTATTGATGAACAAGGAGAATTTCGGTTCGCCAGAAGAGAGTCCATACCAGTTTACCATCAGCATACTCCTCTTTGCCTTCGCCTTTTATTTCACAAAAGTAAGGAAGACGAATCCTATTTTAGTCATGCTGCTTTGTGGTCTCATCGGAATATTCATATTATAGAAAAGCATGATAAACAAACCGATGTGAAATATTTAAGAAATATGAAGCTTAACAAAATCCATCATGTAGCCGTGATTTGTTCCGACTATGCGAAATCCAAGCATTTCTACACAGATGTGCTCGGAATGAAGATTATGAGTGAAAACTATCGTAAGGAACGTGACTCCTGGAAAGCTGACTGCTGGCTTGATGACAACTATATCATCGAGTTATTCTCCTTCCCTAACCCACCAGCACGTCCTTCCTATCCGGAAGCAGCCGGTCTGCGCCATCTTGCTTTTGAGGTAGATGACCTTTTGGAGACAATTGATGAACTAGACAGTAAAGGCATCGTACATGAACCCATTCGCACGGATGAATATACAGGCAAGCGATTTGTATTCTTCAGTGACCCAGATGGTTTACCGATAGAACTGTATGAAAAATAAAGATTCCGTTTAATCGTATTTGAAAAAATGCAGCAAATAAACATCCAATATTACAACTCGCCCTGCGGAGAGTTAATTCTGGCATCAGTGGGTGATGATTTGTGTCTTTGTGATTGGAATAAAATGCCATGTGCAGAGCACAATAAAAATAGACTTACAAGGTATATGAATGCAGATTTCAAGATTGAAACATCTCTTGTTCTGGAACAGACCAAGCTGCAACTGGATGAATATTTTTTGGGCACCCGCAGGTCATTCGAAATTCCATTGTATCCTGTAGGAACAGATTTCCAGAAAAAAGTATGGAGTGCATTGCTCGAAATACCATACGGTGAAACTAGAAGCTATAAGGACATAGCTCAAAATATAGGCAATCCTAAGGGAAGCAGAGCCGTAGCAGGAGCTATCGGAGTCAATGGCATCAGTATTCTTATTCCTTGCCATCGCGTTATCGGCAGCAACCGTTCCCTGACAGGTTTTGCCGGAGGACTGGAAGCTAAGAGAATTTTGCTGGAGCTGGAGACAGAATAATCATAAAAGCATTCCATCATTTGTAAATTCAATAAGATTTGTAAAAAACAAAATGAATATCAAGTCAATAGGTAATAAAATCAAGGGTAATCCCAAGATGATAGAGGGCACGGTATATTCCATGCTCATCATCTGCAGTGTTTCCCATTTTCTGAACGATATGATTCAGTCGATCATTCCTTCCATCTACCCGATCGTGAAGGATAAGTTCGACTTCTCGTTTGCACAGATAGGTATCATCACACTGGTCTTCCAGATGACATCTTCCATCTTGCAACCTTTCACAGGACTTTATGCCGATAAGCATCCCCGTCCCTATGCCCTCTCCATCGGCATGTGCTTCACATTGGTGGGCCTGCTCCTGCTGGCTTTCGCCGAGAATTATTTCCTGATTCTCCTGGCAGTGAGCGTTGTCGGCCTGGGTTCGTCCGTGTTTCATCCCACAGCATCGAGAGTGGCCCAGATGGCATCGGGAGGTAAGAAGAGTCTGGCACAATCCATCTTCCAGGTGGGCGGCAATGGCGGATCGGCAATAGGACCACTGTTAGCAGCCATCATCATCCTGCCTTTCGGCCAGCATGCCATCTCCTTGTTTGCCCTTGCAGCCCTGCTTGCCGCCATCATCATGGTAAGATTGGGAGTCTGGTATAAAGCACGATTGGCTTACGTGGTAAAACATCCGCAGAAACAGCCCCTTCTTAATAACCATATCTCTAAAAGGGTGAAGTATTGGGCTCTATTTATCCTCATCATGCTCGTGTTTTCCAAGTATTTCTATACGGCGTGCATTACGAGTTACTTCACCTTCTTCTTAATGGATAAGTTCGGTGTATCGGTACAGACCTCTCAGTTGTGCCTCTTCGTATTCTTGGCCGCCTTTGCCATAGGTACGGTGGCTGGAGGAATGTTGGGTGACAAATTCGGTAGAAAGTATGTCATCTGGTTCTCCATTCTGGGAGCAGCACCCTTTGCCATCGCCATGCCTTTTGTGAACTTCACATGGACCATCATCTGCACCTTCATGTCAGGACTGATCATCGCATCGGCATTCTCTTCCATCGTGGTATATGCCACCGACCTAATGCCGGATAAAGTGGGATTGATAGCAGGCATTTTCTTCGGACTGATGTTCGGACTGGGAGGTTTGGGTTCAGCCTTCTTCGGCTGGTTAGCCGACAAGACCAATATTGAGTTTATCTTCCAGGTGAGTGCCTTCCTGCCATTGCTCGGCATCATAGCAGGATTCTTGCCGAATACCCAGAAGAGAAGCGTTAAAGAAACTGATGAAAACGCAAAGTAAATGAAAGACTTTGATTTTAAATAATTGTATAAGAGAGTATTAAAAATGGAACAAGAAGAAAAGAAACAGAAATCTCAAGCTGCAGAGAATCAGGTATCCTGCCCACCGCAGCAGCCAGCTAGTCCACATCCCTTCATTTCTGTCATACCACTGGCAGTACTTATCGCCCTCATCGTCCTGGTTGTCAAACTCTTCCCTGACGATGCCCTGGCCGGTGCCTCCCAGGTGGCCCTTATGATAGCCACTGCCGTATGTGTGGCACTCGGCATGGGCATCTATAGGATGAAATGGAATATCTTTGAAGAGATGATCAAAAAGACGGTGGGCGATGCTGGAGTATCTATCCTGATCCTGCTGCTCATCGGAATGATGTCAGCAACCTGGATGATCAGTGGCATAGTACCTACATTGATATATTATGGCGTACAGATTATGTCACCAATCTTTTTCCTTCCCTGCGCATGCATCATCTCCAGCATTATTTCTGTGATGACGGGAACCTCATGGACCACCATTGCCACCATCGGTATTGCCCTGATGGGAATCGGTGATGCCCTGGGAATACCAGCCCCATATACCGCTGGAGCCATCATTTCGGGAGCCTATTTTGGTGATAAGCTCTCACCTATGAGCGATACCACGGTCCTGGCTTCAAGCATAGCCGGTGCCGATCTTTTCTCGCATATTCGCTACATGCTCTATACCACCATACCAAGCATCTTGCTCTCGCTGGTACTCTATCTCATCATCGGACTCTGCTATGATTCCAAGCCTGTGGATATTAGCCAGTATCTTACCGGTCTGAGTCATGGTTTCAATATCTCCCTACTTACGATGCTCGTTCCAGCTTTTACAGGATGGCTCATCTACCGCAAGACCCCCTCTCTCATCACACTTCTTCTTTCTGCCCTTTCAGCATGCATCTGTGCCCTCGCCCTCCAACCGGAAGTACTGGTAAAGATTGCTGACGAAGACAGCATCACTGCCAAGAGTCTCTTTGAGGGAATCATGACCACCTGCTACACCCATACCCAGGTAGATTGCGGTATGGCGAACATCAATGATCTTGTTGCCACCCGAGGCATGGCTGGCATGCTCAATACAATCTGGCTCATCCTCTGTGCCATGTGTTTCGGGTCATGTATGGTAGCCAGCGGCATGCTTCACGCTATCACCCACATGCTTCTGAAAAGCATACACAGCACAATATCACTTGTATGCAGTACTGTGGCATCGGGCGTGTTGCTCAATCTCGTTATGGGCGACCAGTTCCTGAGTATCATCATGAATGCATCTATCTACAAGGATGAGTATGCAGAACGAGGTTACCGACCTGAACTCTTAAGCCGAAGTACAGAGGATAGTGCTACCGTGACGAGCGTACTGGTTCCATGGACTGCCTGCGGTATGACGCAAAGTACTGTTCTTGGAATCCCAACTCTAATCTATCTCCCCTTCTGTTTCTTCAATATCATCAGTCCTTTGATGAGTTGTCTGGTTGCCATTCTGGGTTTCGTACCCAAACCACAACCCAAGGAAAGCAAAGCATCTGTAGCGGAAGAGTCTGATATCTATTAAATATATAGGAGATTCATAGATATAGGAGACTCATAAAAATGAAAAATGATTCAAAAGGAAACCAAACAAAAGAAGCAAGACCACCTTCATACCAAGTCCGTATCCTCTCCGTACCAAGACTTAGCCTTTGCAGAGTGGGGAAGTCTCCACTACCACTATTTTATGATACAAATCTGCAGAAGGGGCGTTTTTCTTTGTTCTAAATGTCCATGACTCCTTTCCATTCCATCCCTCAATATTTGTTGTTGGGTCTATACATATCCTCCTGAGTGAAGCCCCAGTTTTGTCCAAAAAGCAAGGCAATCACAATTCTAACGGCAGCCATTTGACTTATATTAAACAGAAAAGAGGCTCACCAGGAACTCCTGACAAACCTCTTTCTCCATGATTTTTGTGATTCCGTTGGGGTTCGAACCCAAGAC
>ERZ1035051.2-NODE-2-length-120921-cov-45.607549_pt1 | contig 120921 bp, 72 predicted proteins | sample MGYA00520586_ERZ1035051 | MGnify/ENA primary metagenome ERZ1035051 (study PRJEB33766, sample SAMN09781692) | gut metagenome | biome: gut microbiome | host: Homo sapiens | place: Madagascar | study: EMG produced TPA metagenomics assembly of the PRJNA485056 data set...
TCGATCCGCTTGCAGCCATCATCGTGAGTGCCTTCATCATCAAGGCCGCCTGGGGGCTGGTGATGCAATCTGTGAAAGAACTGACGGATGCCAGTCTTCCGGAAACGGAGGAAGATGAAATTCTGAAGATTGCGAACGAAGAGCAGGGAGTAGGAGAGATTCATAACCTGCGTACTCGTCGCATCGGAAACAAGATTGCCATAGAAATGCACGTCCGCATGCCGGGTTCACTTTCGCTTTATGAGGCACATGAGCATGCTACTCATATAGAAACAAAACTGAAGCAGCACTTCGGCGCAGATACCCATGTGGGAATCCATCTCGAACCGATAAAAGTGAATGGAAAATATCAGAAACCGGAATAACTGAAATAAGAGGAAATAGCCGGAATAAAAGGAAACGAGCCTTGACGGAAGGAAGAAACCTCCATCAAGGCTCGTTTTATTATATTACCAGCCGAGATTTACGCTGGCTCCTGCCATAATCCACAAACCTGGCTGCTTAACAGCTGTGAGGTCGTAGTAGCGGTGGCAAGTGATGTTGTCGGCTTTCACGAAGATATTGTATTTCTTCTCATCCCACATCAGCTTGCAATCCACCTTGGTGTATGGATGATAACCGTTCATTCTCTGCTGCCATCTTACGCTCCACGATGCTGAAAGCTTGCTCCATATCTGATGATCCAGCCCGAATACTGCCTTGTGCTTCAGATACTCCAATGCGTAGAGTGATTTCAGGATGTTGGTCTCGGTCTTATGATCCTGATAGATGTAAGCATAACCCAACTTGATGCGGGTAATGAAACTGTTTGGTACCAACTCTCTCATGTAGATGGTTGCATCCACGTTGTAGCCCATGTTGTTGAGCTTTCCGATGTTCATCACGTGATACTTGCTGTCATTCTGCTCGGTCACGGATGTCTGAACCCAGTCAATCATGTTGGTGCCGTGTGCGTAGAATCCGCTTACGGTTGCGGCAAAACCAGTTTGGCGATATTGAGTTCCCACCTTGAAGGTTGAGTTCTTCTCCGGGTTTAGGTTGATGTCGCCCTGCTGCACCGCATTACTCATGTATAAGTCGGTGTAGGTAGGCATTCTCAAAGCCTTGTTCCAGGAAGCGTAGAACTTCCAGTTGTCGTTAGGACGATAACTCATATCCACACCAGGATAGAAGCGGAAGTCGTTGTCCAAACCTGTATTCTTGTTAGCCAAGACACCAGCCGACAAGGTGAAACCGCCGAAGATGAAGTTGTGCTCCAGCATGATGTTGGTATTGGTGCGTTCACCCTTTCGGGTATATTGACGGTCAGAACCCGAGATGTCCTTGTAGTCTTTCTCTGCGAGTTCCTCACCCAATGCTGTAGAGTAGATGCATTCCTTGCTGATGTCGAAACCTACAGCAGTCTTACCCAAAGCCCAAGCTACGTTGGCATTCAGTCCACCACCATAAACATCGAGGTCGTGATAGTTTTCGCCTATCTGAGTTCCACGAATCAACTGATAGTGGTCCTTGAATTTGTTATAATAGAATTGAGGCGCAATCTCCCAGGTCTTCTCCTGGTTGTGCAGACTCAGATTGAGTGAAGCTAATCCGTGGTCAGTCTTCTCATATTGGTTGTTGTATTTGGCGCTGTAGAAAGTGTTAGCACCGTAGCTTTGGGTAGCGATACCCAACTGTGCGATGATGTCAAAACGCTGGTCATAAGAGAAAGAGAGATTGCCGTAGCCCTGTCCTTTCTCGAAGTCGCTATTGTCTGTGCCACCATCCGAGCGCTTGTAACCTCCGCTTACAGAATAAGCATGAGTCCACTTGCCCGTTTCAAAAGCCGTCTGCACACGTCCCTGTGCTCCGAAACTTCCAAAGCTTCCGCCTTCTACACTCGCAGATATTCCATCATTCTGTGCCTTCTTGGTTACGATGTTGATGGCACCATTGAAGGCTGAAGTTCCGAATAAGCGCGATGCTGCCCCCTCGAGCACTTCGATGTGGTCGATGTCGGCAAGAGCTACAGGAAAATCAGAAGCATTGTGACCAGTCTGTGGATTGGAAATGTTGACGCCATTCAAGAGAATGGTAATCTGGTCGAAGGTTCCACCATTGATGGAGATATCCGTCTGAACACCAAAGCCACCACGCTGACGGACATCCACGCCGGTAGCTAATTTCAATACATCGTTGATAGTCTGCGCAGCCGCACGATGAATATCGTCGCGGGTAATGACAGACACAATCTTAGGTGACTGCTCTACAGTCATCGGCGCACGAGATCCGGTAACGTTCACCGCATCCAACTCATAAGCCTTTCCGCCCTTATAAAGGGTAGAATCTACTTTAGTTCCTTCGGTGCTTACTCCTTCTGCTTTTGCATGGCTCAGAGTAGCAACGCTGAGCGCACCCACAAGAACCTCTCTTCCCAAAACAGAGAAAAGTGCGTAGCCCTTGTTGGAGAAGCGGTTGAACTTCAGGCTGTTGCGCTTGTTGAAAATTGTTTTGTACATTAAATTAAAATGTTTAAAAATAAATAATAAATGGAAGCCATTGGTACGCTTTGCCGCTGGCTTTCGGGGTGCAAAGGTACTGATAATAACAGACCTGACCAAATAAAATTCGATTTTTTTTGCAAAACGGTCCTTTGCATGGATGTGTTTACTGTCCCTTGCGTGATGTGTTTAGATTAGATAGGTTATATGATTCTCTCTTCCGTTATACTTTTATCTTAAACCTACAAGAAGTTTATGTTCATCGACGTTGAACTTATATTTAACGTCGTTGAACTTGTGTTCGGCGTTGTAGAACTTATGTTCAACGTCGATGAACATAAAATATATAGGGGAATGTGAACAACTTCTGCCTGCTTTTAATAAACATTCTTAGGGGAGAAAGAGAAATCCCTCTCAAATCAAGAGTCTGAACCCTTGTTTTGAGAGGGATTAATGTATGGCGCACAACCTGACGGCTATGACTTCATGAATCTTAGAACACTACCTTCTTACCCTTGTTGGTGATGTAAAGATGTCCCTTTACCGGGTTCTGAATCTTTCTACCCTCAAGGTCGTAGTAAATGATATCTGCACCCTTGTCATCAGCGTCAACATCATTGATACCAGTAGAAGTGCCCGAAATATTCAAGAAATCTTTCCAAACTTGTGCATTCTTATAAGCATCCAAACTTTCGGCTGGAACGTAAAGAGTGCAATTTTGGTAATGTGCGTCTCTGAATACCAAGTAATTTTCTTTATCAACTATAGGAGGGACAGTAGATAGACAAGTTATTTGTTTCAAGTCATAACATGTGAATAAGTCTTGGTAAAATTCTGTAACATCCTTTCCAAGAGTTAATTTTTCTATTGAGCTGTCGTAAAAAGTTTCGTTGTATTTTAACTCATAATTTGCCACACCTTCAAGGTTTCTACCCAAGTAAACTCTTTTTAAACTTGTACCAAAATCTTGATAGCCATCGATGCTCAAAGCTTGCTCGCAGTCTTCTATAGTTAGTTCTTCTATCGGATTGTTGGCAAAAGCGTTACTCTGCAATTTGTTTACAGTAGATGGAATGGTCAATTTACTGATGTTATTCCAATAAAAAGCATTCTCGCTGATTTCGGTAATGTTGGCTGGGAGATTTACTTCATTGAGCGAGCAATGATAGAAAGCATATTTTCCTATTGATTGAAGAGTAGAAGGAAGAGTTACGCCAACAAGGTTTGTTTGATCTTTAAATGCCTCATAAGAAATATACTTGATGCCTTCTAGTATATTGATGATTGTGCTCGCAGGCATACTGTTTTCACCTTTATATTTATAGATGGTATTGCCAATCGTCATTAACCCGTCAGGTTGGTTTTGATACCATTTTGTTGCATGGAAGGCTCCATTACCAACATAATCTATCTTGCCAAGGTTGATGTCTTCAAGATACCAACAATATGCAAAAGCATCATTCCCTATAGATAAAATATTCGCACTCTTTGCCTTTGGCTCCATTCTTGAAACACTCTTTAGAATATCACATCCATAAAAAGCACTTGCTCCTATGCTTGTAATCTGAGCTGGCAATATAATTTCTTTTACATTATCACAGTCATTGAAAGCATTGTCTGCAATCTCTGTCAATGTGGAAGGTAAGGAAATGGTTGAGAAACCTAACTTGCTGAAATGATTGCTAGGTATGCGAGTGATGCCTTCTGGAATTTCCAAATGAGTGCCTAAGTCTTGACCATCTATATTGATTGTTCCGTTGGTGGCAATAGGACTTGCTGTAAGTTCCAGGTTGCACCATTGCTTCATGCTTCCTGCATATTTTACATTTTTGCCTTGTGGAAGAGCACCTGTAATCTTTTGCAAGTCTGTGCCGATAATAAGATTGGTAGCCGTTACACCAGTAAATGCATTTTTGCCAATGCGCAAGTGCTTGATGCCAGAAGATACCGTAACGTTGTCGATAGTGCCTTTATAACCGTAGAATGCCATTGGGGATATAGAGTCCATGTCTGCTGTGAATATAATGTCTTTCAATTGCATTCCATTGCGGAGGTAGAAGTTCTTGGTATAAGAAATAGGGTTGGTATCGAGTGGGTAATGAGAGCCACCATCACCTTCTGCATCCATGTCATACTCGTTGAAAGTTACTTTCACCCAATCGCTAAGTTGACCTTCGTAGTGCAGTTCTTCCAACTTATTGAACTCGCTGAAAGCTGCAGGACCAATGTATTTGAGAGAAGCAGGCAAATTGACATGAGTAACCTTGCTGTCGTTCATGAAAGCAAACTTCTCAATGCGTTCCAAGCCTTCTGGCAAATCGATGGAAAGCAACTTTGTACACTCATAAAAGGCATAAGCAGGGATGACCTTTAGATTGTCGCTAAAGGTGACAGATGTAAGACTTTCGCAATGTTTGAAAGCAGATTCTCCCAAAGAGGTAATGGAGTTGGGTATGACTATGGAGGTAAGACTTGTACATTCTTCGAACGTGTTGTTTTCTATACTCTTGATGCCATTTTGCAGTTGAATGTCAGTCAGTGCAGAACATTTATAAAAGGCACTTTTGCCAATAGAAATCACATTTTCAGGTATGGCAATTGACGTTAAGGCCGAATACGAAAAGGCATTATTACCTATGTAAGTTAAAGATTGAGGAAGATTGATTGTCTTTAGCCCAGTAGCATCAAACGCATATTCTTCAATCGTGGTAATGCTTTGTGGGAGATTTATCGTTGTTAAAGAAGAACAACCCCCAAAGGCACTCTTGCCGACTGTAGTGATAGGTCCTCTTGCAGTGAAAGTTGTCAGATTGAAGCAATCCATAAACATTTTGTCATATATTTTAGTGAGCTTTACCCCCAACTCTATGCTTTTCAACGACTTAAACCAAGACGTGTTGTTGATATTACGTCCAAGATAAAGCGACTCAATATTACTGTCGCTTCCAAAAGGATCTCCTTCGAAGTTAAGTATGTCATCACAATCTTCTATTGTAATGCTTTTTAGATTCTCCATTCTGTTGAAGGCGTAATCGTCAATTGTCGTAATATTTTTGGGAATGGTAAGAGATGTAATGCTACTGCATCCTTTCAAAGAATGAATACGTGTCATGCTTGTTGGGATGGTTATGCTTGTAAGGGATTCGCAGTACTCACAATCTATGGTTTCGACAGAGTTAGGAAGAGTGAGGCTCTTAAGATTGACACAAGAGTTGACATTAACTTCCTTGACTGCTGCTTGTATGTTGAGGCTTGTTATGTTGTTGTTATCTTTAAAAGCATTATCAGCTATCTTACAAACCTTATAAGTGTAAGTTTTCTTTTCCCACTCGTCGTAATATTGGATTTCTGTAGGAATTGTTATATCGCCAGAATACTCTCCTACGGCAACATAGGCAACTTCTCCAATATACTTGTTATTTTCATCATAAGCACTTGTCAAATCATAATTTATGCCATCTACTTCTATAGCGTATGTGCCAAGACTAAAACATAGGGTGGCAAATAATGTTAGTATAATCTGTTTCATTTTCTATGAATAAAAAATGGCGTATAGCCGTTCGTGGCTTGCTTACATCAAGGTTACCGCCAAGTGACCTACACTACAACAAGCACAGAACGGCTCACGCCAAAAGAGGCATGAACCTTCCATCTGCTTGTCCTCGTAGTGAATGAATATTGGCGGTATTCTGATGCAGAGAACAAGAGCTAAAAGCTCAATATCTTAAAAAGTTATATCGAACGGCGACGCTTTGGTTAATTTTATTGTTATCTGTATCCCCCTGAATTTGCTGTATGTGGATAAGCCATAAGGCTATCTCCGCCATACGAATTGAGGATAGGGTAGCAAACCCGATGCTGCGTCGTTATTCTTTTCTTTCTGTTTCTTACTTCACGTTTTGGTTATTACTTAGGCTTTGCTCCTTTATTTGTTGAGGTGCCACAAGCCCCTTATCATCGGCAAAATTAAGAAAAATATTCTATACTTCCAAACTTTTCTGCATAAACCATGAAAAAATTATAGAAAATATCTCTCTGAAAGCAATGGACTTTCGGATAAAAATACTATCTTTGCAGCGTGTTAAAGTTGGAAAAGTGGCAGAATTTGCTCGAAATATGGTTGGAAAAGCTCCATAATTCTGCCAGATAATGGTTGGAAAAAGTAACAAGAATATGCTTAATAGAAAGATATACTGTTATTTACGTAATTTCTTCGAGACGGAGAAGAAGGCTCTTCTTATTTCTGGTGCTCGTCAAGTTGGCAAGACATTCGCTATCCGCAAGGTTGGAAAAGAATGTTTTGCAGATGTCGTGGAAGTAAATTTCCTTAATAGTCCTGAGTGTAGGAAAGCTTTCAAGACACCTACGGACGCAAAGGAAATTCTATTGCGTCTCTCGGCTCTGACTGAGAAGAAACTTGTTCCCGGGAACACGCTTATCTTTTTTGATGAAGTACAAGAATGCCCTGAGATGGTGACGGCCATTAAGTTTTTGGTGGATGAGGGCAGTTATCGCTATGTGATGAGTGGCTCATTATTAGGGGTAGAGTTGAAAGATATTCGAAGTGTGCCAGTTGGCTATATGGCAGAGAAAGAAATGTTTCCGCTTGACTTTGAGGAGTTTGCCGAGGCTGTGGGGATGAGTGCTGATGTGATGAAATATGTGAAAGAGTGTTATGAACAACGCAAAGTGGTGGATGAGGTGGTGCATGACAAAATGAATGACCTCGTTAGGCTCTATCTTATCATTGGCGGAATGCCTGAGGCCGTTCAGAAATATATTGTAACCAACAATTTGCAAGTGGTTAGAGAGGCGCAAAGAGCTATCTTGCATCTTTATGGAAAGGACATCGCTAAGTATGACCCTAAGAACAAGTTGTATATCAAAGACATCTTTGACTTGATTCCTTCGGAGTTGAATGCCAAGAATAAACGGTTTATCTTGAAAGCATTGAATGAAAAGGCAAAGTTTGAACGTTACAAGAACTCTTTCTTGTGGCTTGCCGATGCTGGCGTAGCTCTGCCTACATATAATGTAGAAGAACCACGCTTGCCTTTGAAGCTAGGTGAGCAAAGAAATTTGTTTAAGTTATTTCTGAGTGATGTGGGGTTGTTGGCGAGTCAATATGCTGCCAATATAGCCATTGACTTGCTTACTGGCAAGTCAGAAATCAATTATGGTTCCATCTATGAGAATTTTGCAGCCCAAGAACTTCGTGCTCATGGTTATGCTCTTTACTACTTTAATAATAAAAAGCAAGGTGAGCTGGATTTTGTGGTGGAGGATAAGGGAAAGGTGCTGCCAATAGAAATCAAGTCTGGTAAGGATTATAAGCGACATAATGCACTTTCTAATGTGATGGGTAATGAGGAGTATGATATTCCTCATGCTATCGTGTTCTCCAATGGCAATGTTGAGGTCGTCGGCAGGATTCTCTATTATCCGATTTATATGTTAATGTACCTTCAACCCGAAATGTTGGCGGAACCGATATTTAAGTTTAGTCCTATCTAAATATAGAGGAAGAAAAAATCCTCAGAAAGCAATGGACTTTCGGATAAAAATACTATCTTTGCATTAACTTCTGAGGAAAATGGCATGGATATTGCTCATCTACCCCTATAATTTATAATTAAATAAGGTATATAAGAAAGGAATAAGCAAATGGAAAAGTTTGATGTTAAAACGCTCAATGATAACGTGTTCGAGACTATCGGCAAGGAATGGATCTTGGTGGCTGCAGGCAACAAGGATAAGTTTAATATGATGACTGCTTCTTGGGGATGCCTCGGATGGTTGTGGAACAAGCCTGTGGCTGTCATCTTTATTCGCCCAGAACGTTATACTCATGGGTTGATAGAGGAAAATGAATACTTGACACTCTCTTTCCTCGGTAAGAACGAGGAGGCTCGCAAGATTTATAATTTCTGTGGTTCTAAGAGTGGACGTGACTTCGATAAGGCGAAGGAGACTGGTTTGACACCTGTGGCAACCGACAACGGAAGCATTGCTTTTGAGCAGGCTCGCATGACCTTCGAGTGCCGTAAGCTCTTCAAGGATACAATGACTGCTGAGAAATTTCTCGACAAGAGTCTCTTGCAATGGTATGGAGAGAAAGGTGGATTCCACGATGTCTATGTGGTGGAAATCGTAAATGCCTATACTGAATAACAATAAACGAAACAATGGCTCAAGAACAAACAGCAATTCGAGAACGTCAGAAGACCCGATTAAAGGAACCAAGACGTTATGTGGTGATGATGTTTAATGACGACTTCACACCGATGGATTTTGTGGTGGACATCCTTCAGTCCATCTTCTTCAAGTCGGCTGAAGAGGCAGAAACAATCATGCTCAAGGTACATCATGAAGAAAAAGCCGTGGTGGGAACTTATAGCTATGATATTGCCAAGAGCAAGGTGGAGAAAGCCATGGAGCGGTCTCGCTCACAAAAGTATCCGCTGAAGCTTACTTACATGCCAGAATAAGTAAAACAAAATGTGGGAATTTCCCACCTAAAAAGAAAGGAAGTTATTACGATGGATAGTATGGGATTGACCCGATATATGAGTGCCTTGATGGATGATGCTCTCAAGCAAGCGCGATTCTTCGACCATGAGTTTATCATGCCGGAGCACTTGCTCCTGGCACTCTTGCGACAGTTCTCTTTCTGTCAGGCTCTTCAGGAGGAAGACGTGGACTGTATGAAAATGCATGAGGATTTGGTAAATTGGCTTGCCAAGCAGGAGCGGGTCCCTTCATCAATAAAATATTTGCCAGAACCTTCATCTCTTTTCAAGACGATGTTTGGTACAGCTTGTGCCCTGGCGGTGACTGCAGATAGAAAACTGGTTCACGTGACTCATTTCGTGCAGGCGATGTTAGGGCTGCAAAATTCAGAGGCAGCATTCCTGTTGGGAAAGGCTATTGGCGACAGACAGGGAGAATTCCTTGCCAGCGTAGATAGCTTTTACCCTCTTGAGGGTGATGCTTCTGATACAGGCATCATGTCAGATGAAATGGACGATGAGTATGATGATGATTATGACGAAGAAGGGCGTAATATGCCGGATGACTGGCACCAGCTTGTAACTTGTATCTCCAGAAAGGTGGATGAACATAATCCGCTCATCGGAAGAGAGCAGGAACTGGATCGTACCATCCAGGTGCTTTGCCGTGCAGAGAAGAATAATCCTTTGCATATTGGTGAACCGGGAGTAGGAAAGACGGCTTTGGTCTATGGGCTTGCCAAACTTATCAATGAAGATAAGGTGCCTGATCGTCTGAAAGGTGCCCGCATCTACAGCATGGACATCGGACAGATGTTGGCTGGTGCCCAATATCGTGGTGATTTTGAGAAACGCATCAAGCTGGTCATGGCTGGTGCTGCCAATGAAGGTAATGTCATCATCTATATTGATGAGATTCATAATATCATTGGTGCCGGACGTGGTTCTGACGGCAGTCTGGATGCTTCCAATATGCTCAAGCAGTATCTGGAGGCTGGTGACATCCGCTTTATCGGCTCTACTACTTACGAGGAGTACAACCGCTATATGTCTAAGAGCAAGAGTATTACCCGCAGATTCCAGCAGATAGACATCAAGGAACCTTCTGAGGAGGAGACTATCAAGATATTGGAGGGATTGCAATATAAGTATAATAAGTATCATGGCGTGACTTACCGCAAGGATGCATTAGAGTATGCTGTGCGTGCCAGTGCCAAATACATCAGCAACCGCTGTCTGCCTGATAAGGCCATCGACCTCATCGACGAGGCGGGTGCTTATCTGGAGGTGCATCCTGTGGAATATCGCCAGCGTTCTTACGTAACCAAGGCAATTATCCAGCAGATTCTTACCAAGGTTTGTAAGATTGACGCAGCTGCCATCAAGGATGAGGACAACAATGCTTTGGCAACGCTCCAGCAGCGTATGATCGACAAGATTTATGGTCAGGATAAGGCGGTAGATAAGGTGGTTGAGGCTGTGATGATGGCAAAGGCAGGCTTGATAGATGATGACAAACCATTGGCTTCGCTCCTCTTTGTGGGACCTACCGGAGTGGGAAAAACCGAGGTGGCAAGACAGTTGGCTAAGGAACTCGGCATAGAGTTGGTGCGCTTTGATATGAGTGAATATACCGAGAAACATACCGTGGCAAAACTCATCGGTTCGCCTGCCGGATATGTGGGTTATGAAGATGGAGGTCTCCTGACCGATGCCATCCGCAAGACGCCAAACTGTGTGCTCCTGCTCGATGAGATAGAGAAGGCGCATAGCGATATCTATAACATCCTGCTCCAGGTGATGGATTATGCCCGATTAACCGATAATAAGGGACAGAAGGCTGATTTCCGTAATGTGATTCTCATCATGACCTCAAATGCTGGAGCTCAGTATGCTTCACAGGCAAATGTAGGTTTCAACAGTAATGTTTCCCGTGGTGATGCGATGCTTGCACAGGTGAAGAAAACCTTTAAGCCTGAGTTTATCAACCGTCTGTCTGATATGGTGGTGTTCAATGATATGGATAAGCACATGGCAGAGTTGATTCTCCATAAGAAACTGCGTCAGCTTGATGAGAAGTTGGCTGCCAAAGGTGTGAGTCTTAGTCTGACGGATACTGCTTTCGAGCAGATGCTGAAGTGGGGCTTTACCAAGGAGTATGGTGCCCGTGAGATGGACCGCGTCATCGGAAATCGTCTGAAACCGCTTTTAGTGAAGGCTTTGCTCTTCGGTAAGTTGAAGAAGGGCGGTCAGGGTATCGTTGACTTTGACGGCAAGGAACTTATCATCAAGGATGTTCGTCCTTTAAAGAAATAATGCTAAAGACTATAGTTTTGAGTTATGATATTTCAGATAGATGATACTGCTGATGAGATTTACTTCCCAAATCCCCATCTTGGCGAATCAGACGGATGCTTTGCTGTGGGTGGTGACTTGAGTATAGACCGCCTGTTATTAGCTTACAGCAATGGCATTTTCCCTTGGTACAGTTTTAGAGACCAGGAGGAGCCATTATGGTTTTGTCCGATGAAGAGATTTGTCATCTTTCCTGATGAAATCCATGTGAGCCATTCGATGCGGACGCTCATCAATAAGAACAGGTATTCGGTGGGTATCAATGAGGCTTTCGATCAGGTAATCATGGAATGTGCTAAAAGCAATCACCGTAACGAGGAGGATGGCGCCTGGTTGGGCATGGACATCATACAGGCTTATACCAATCTCCACGAACAGGGGTTTGCCGCAAGCGTAGAGGTTTGGGACAAGGAGACTGATGAACTGGTAGGTGGTCTTTATGGAGTAACCATCGGAAAGGTCTTCATTGGTGAGAGTATGTTCTCAAAGGTTCCGTCAGCCTCCAAACTTGCCCTCATCTTCTTAGCTCGTTTTATGAAAGAACATGGAGGAAGAATGATAGACTGCCAGCTGGAAACTGCTCATCTCAAGTCGATGGGTGGCAGATATATTTCCTACGAGGAATATATGGAAATCATGAATGATGATTAGGGAAATCATGCATGAAAGAATACAATCATGCATGAAGCATAAAAGAGTTTCTCTTTTGAATAGAAAATAATAAAGGTTAGCTTCCCGATTCTGGGGAACCTAACCTTTATTTATTATCCAGCTTTTTGCTTTTTATTTAGAATATCGGTGTGCCGATGCAGCCGTTAGGTGCCTGGATATGAAGCAGGGCACATACGGTTGGTGCGATGTCGGTCATGTAGCATGGCTTGGTGCTGGCTCCATGCTGGATGCCCCATCCCATGAATACCAAAGGAATGTGGGTGTCATAGCCATTCCATGCGCCGTGGGTGGTTCCCTTCATTCCGTTGCTGTAGTAGGCAGGTTTCAGGATGACTTGTACGCCACCGCTGCGCTCACGGTTGTAGCCGTTGATGATGCGATATTTGATTTCCTCAGGGATGCTCTCGATGGATGCTTTTTCCATATCGCAAGCATACTGCACTCGCTTGTCTTTTTTCAGTCGGTTCACCACCTCTTGCTTGATGGCATTGTAGTCGAGGGAGAGGGAATCTATCTTCTGGGTATCAAAGAACACCTGATAGTTGGATACCCATTTCACGAGGTCGCCTGCTGATGGATATTTTGCCTTGAGCATCTCGTTCAAGTCCTTCTGGGCTGTCTTGGTGTTCCAGTCGCCAGCAGGGATGCGGCGGTCGAGCAAGAACTGGGCATTGTTCATGCCACCATGGTCGGCACTGAGGAACACAGTGTAATTGCTTTTGCCCACCTTTTGATCGAGATAGTTGAAGAAATCTGCGAAGTCCTTGTCCAAGCGGAGGTAAGTGTCTTCTATCTCTACGGCGTTAGGTCCTACCTGATGACCGATGACATCGGTGCAGGAACAACTCACGGCAAGGAAGTCGGTCTCATTCCCACCGCCAAGGTTCTCGCCTGCGATCGCCGCCTTTGCCATCTCCAAGGTGTAGCTGTTGCCGAAAGGAGTGCTGCGGAGGATGTCGTAACCATATTTCTTGTATAAGGCAGGGAGGTCGAGTGGAAGCACTGGCTTAACGCCTGGCTTCACTTCCCTTTCATAGTTGGTGTCGTCGGCAGTGCTCTGCTTGTAGGTGTCGATAGGATAGAGGGTGTTCCATTTCTCAGAGAGATACTTCTTAGGTAAGTTCTGTCTGTTGAAGTTGCTCACCCATGCAGGCAACTTGTCCATGTAGAAACTGCTGGTGATAAATTTGCCTACCTCTGGGTCGTACCAGTAGGCACCATTGGCATGATGACCAGCAGGGAGGATGGCGGCACGGTCTTTGATGGCAATGCCGATGACCTTGCTGCGGTCGTTGGTGGTGATGCGAAGCTCATCGCCGATGGTGGTACACCACATGTTGCGAGGTGACTCCAAGCCAGCCTTACCATTGGAGCCTACAGGCTTCACGGAGTTGTCCTCAGTGCAGTATGTCTTCTTGCCATCCTTCATGAAGTTATTGCCGGCAATGCCGTGGAGGGAAGGTACGGAACCTGTATAGATGGAGGTATGACCGATGGCGGTGACGGAAGGGATATAAGGGATGCGGCAGTTCTCGTAGCTGAATCCCTCGTTCAGCAATCGCTTGAAGCCACCCTCGCAATAACGGTCTTGGTAGCGATAGAGATAATCCCAACGCATTTGGTCAACCACCAGTCCTACAACCAATTTTGGTCGTGCTGGTTGTGCTTGTGTGATGCCACAGAAGGCGCAAAGCACGAAGATAAGTTTAAAGAATTTGTTCATAATCTTCTTCACTTGATAATATTGTAATATGTTTTAAATACGCTTGCAAAGGTACGATTAATTTGTTACAAAACCATGAAAAGCAGAGAAAATTCGTGTTTCGAGACGCATCGCTGCAGGTTAGTGAACATCGGCTGCCTATAGAGATGTTTTTGTTTGCATAGGGTGTAAAATTGCCCAAGCAGAGGACAAAAGATAGTTTATTTATTGTAAAAGTTTTTGTACTTTACAATAGCATAGTTTAATGATACAATATAATGATGAAACAAACTTTTATATTTCTGTTCTTCCTGTTGGCGGCAAGAGTTCGCTGTCTTGGAATGGAGTGTAATTTGCTGATTTTCAGTAATATAACTGGTAGAAAATCCACATGATCTAACGATGCGCTTGTTTAGTACCTAACGATGCGCTTCTTTAGCACCTAACGATGCGCATCATTAGACCTTAATAAAGCGCATCGTTAGAGTTCGTACTTGCACTTCTTTAGAGGAAATGGAACTTAAATATATATTTGTTAATAAAAATGTTTAATTTTCGGGTCACTTGCAAAAGCGTGTGGATGTGCTATACTAAAATTTGCTTAACTTATGCAAAAGCAGCTTTTGAGCAAGAACCCAGTGACCCCTCTTGTTAAGTATGACTATGCTGTTGCTTTATTCTTCATTTACCATTTCCCAATCCAAAATGCCTTTGCCTTCTTCGTCTAGTTCTATGCCTAAGCCTACTACCTCTCGCTTGTTGGCCTTGAAAGGCTCCAGGTATTGGCGGTCTTGAATTTGCTTAATGGCAGCTTCCTTGCCTCCATTGTTTCTTAACTTCAGTTCTATTATATAGATGTGATGAGTTGTTTTGACAACGAGGCCGATTCTGCCAGTAGAAAGCATGTGCTCTACTTCCACCTTCAAACCGATGGCGTATCAGCCTCTTGTCGCATAGTCAATGCAGGCAGTACGCATTCGTATAGCGCCTGTTTTACCTCTTCATTTGGGAAGCCTAAGTGATAGACATTTCCTACGCACGATTTGATGGTGAGATAACCTGATTGATATAAGAAGAGTTCTGGTCCTCCACCAGTAACATCGGAAGTTTCCAAGGTGTTGCGGAGAATCATGGAATCCTCAAAATCAGGTAGGCGCAACTCTGCATCCTTAATGAACTTCGTCAGCATGGATGTGGCTCCCGATGACGCCCAATAACTGTTGAGATCCTGGGTATCAAGCGCATTGATAAGGCTGAAAGGATTGTAGATGTCAACCATGTTTCGGCGACTGAAATGGTAACCGTCGTAGTAGTCCTTCAGCTTGTCGTGGGTTTCTTGCAAAGTCCATCCGTTCACTTCTGCCATTTTTTCAAGTTCAGGCTTGAAGTTCTCTTTTATCTCCCCCTCTGTGATGCCGCAGATGGCTGCATATTCTGGTAGGAAACTGATGTTGGTTAAATTGTTGAGCACGGAGAAAAGGGAAATCTGCGTAAACTTGGTGATGCCCGTGATAAAGACCAGACGCTCGTATTCATCATCTGCCTTTAAAATGGCAAAGACTTCACGATATACCTCGGTGCATGCTTCGTGTTCCGGTGTTTTCCAAGAGTGCTGGAGTGGAGAATCATATTCGTCGATGAGGATGGCAACCTTCAAGCCCGTCTGTTTGTATGCCGTCGTAATGATGGCATCAAAGCGGTCGGCAAGTTGGGTGGTAGGGTCAGGAGTGATGGCATACTTCTCCTCGTAGTATCCGAATCGCAGATTCAGGTACGAACGCAAGGTTGCTACATTGGCTCCTCCACGGCTCATGTCGAGTCGAATCACAGGATATGCTTTCCAATCCTTCTCCAAGTCCATGATTTTGAGTCCTTCGAAGAGTTCCTTTCTTCCTTCGAAGTAATATTGGAGCGTATCAACGAGCACAGACTTTCCGAATCGGCGAGGGCGGCTCAAGTAATTATACTTTAGACCTTTGTTCGCCAAATTCCAAACCATGTCAGTCTTATCAACATAGAGATACCCTTCCTCTCTGATGATATAGAAAGATTGTATGCCTGTAGGCAGCTTTCTGTATTCCTTGTTTGCCATAATCCTTTCTCCTATTTGTATGGCGCAAAGATACGGCAAATAATTGAAACCACCAAATTTTGAAAGAGGAATTACGGTGTTGCTTTTTGAAGATGCATTCTTTCTGCAAGCTTGAATTCGTAGTTTCAAGCATGTTTCCTAAAACGAAAAAAGCAGTTAAGCTATTTCTGCTTAACTGCTTGATTTTCAACGTGGACCAGCTAGGGCTTGAACCTAGGACCTCCAGATTATGAGTCTGTTGCTCTAACCAACTGAGCTACAAGTCCGGGAATTTTATTCAAATTCGAGTGCAAAGATAATAGAATTTGGGCAAATAACCAAATAATTTCTTAAAAATTTTCTTAGAATCAGAAAAATAACGTATCTTTGCACCCAATATGTGCGTGCGTACGTGTATGTGCATGACCAATGATATACAAAGAAGAATTTCTATTCAGAAATGGACATAGACAAAAACAAAAGATTCGGTTTATCCGACGAACAAGTAAAACAGAGTAGGGAGCAACATGGGCGTAACGTCCTCACCCCTCCTCAACGTACATCATTATGGAAATTGTATTTGGATAAGTATCGCGACCCGATTATCCAAATACTTCTTGTGGCAGCGTTCATATCCCTCATCCTTGCTTTTATCGAAAAGAATTTCATGGAGACCATCGGTATCTTCGTGGCAGTTTTCCTTGCTACTACCGTGGGCTTCTACTTTGAGCGCGATGCTGCCAAGAAGTTTAATCTGCTTACGGCACTCAGCGAAGAGCAGCCGGTAAAGGTGCGCCGCAATGGTAAGGTGATGGAGATTCCACGCCACGATGTGGTGGTGGGAGATGTGGTTCTCGTGGAAGTGGGCGACGAGGTGCCTGCCGATGGCGAACTCATCGTCTGCAACGACCTGCAGATTAATGAATCTACCCTGACGGGCGAACCCGTTACCGAGAAATCTCTGGAAGGCGGTGGCGATGGAGCCTATCCTCGCAACGTCATCCTCCGTTCTACCATGGTGATGAATGGCAGGGGCGAGTTCGTGGTTACTGCCGTGGGCGATGCTACCGAGATTGGTAAGGTGGCGAAGAAATCTACCGAACAGACTTCGGTAGAGACACCGCTTCACATGCAGCTCGATAAGTTGGCAAAGATGATTTCCAAGGTAGGCTCCGTGGTATCTGTGGCAGCCTTCTTCATCTTCCTGATTCACGATATCCTCACCAACCCGGCATGGGGCGGCAAGGATTATTTCTATATGGCAGAAATCGTGCTGAAATACTTCATGATGGCTGTTACCCTGATTGTGATGGCGGTGCCTGAGGGATTGCCGATGGCGATTACCCTCTCTTTGGCGCTCAATATGCGTAGAATGCTTAAGTCGAACAATCTGGTGCGCAAGCTCCATGCCTGCGAAACCATGGGTGCAGTTACCGTGATCTGTACCGATAAAACCGGTACGCTTACTCAGAACAAGATGCAGGTGAGCGCCCTGGAACTCAAGCTGGGCGATGAGGCGCTGCTCGATACTGCCATTGCCCTCAACTCTACAGCCGAATTGAATGACGGCAAACCTATCGGAAACCCTACCGAGTCGGCTCTCCTGCTTTGGCTCGATGCCCAGGGCAAGGATTATGAAGAACTCCGCAGGCAGGTGAACGTGCTCAAGCAGTTGCCTTTCTCTACCGAGAGAAAGATGATGGCAACCTTGGCAGAAGTTGATGGCGAGACCTATCTCTTCGTGAAGGGTGCGCCTGAAATCGTGATGAAGAAATGCATCATCGAAGATAGAATGCTGAGACAGTCAGCCGAAGAACTCGATGAGTGGCAGCATAAGGCTATGAGAACCCTGGCGTTCGCCTATAAGAAGATAGAAACTTCTATCATGAGAACTTCCAGAACCTCTACTGCCGAAGTGGTAGCACTTCTCGATGCCAACGACCTTCAGCTGCAGGCCATTGCAGCCATTGCCGATCCTATCCGTCCGGATGTTCCTGCTGCCGTGCAGGAGTGCCGCCATGCGGGTATCGAGGTGAAGGTGGTTACGGGTGATACGGCTGCCACCGCCTTGGAGATAGGCAAGCAGATAGGTGTCTTCGAAGATGAACCTGAGAATATCGGAGCAGATGGCTCCATGACTTCGCTCGACCAGCAGATGATTACGGGCGAACAGTGGGAGGCACTTTCTGATGAAGAGGCTTACGAACGGGCAAAGGATATCCGAGTGATGAGCCGTGCCCGTCCTACCGATAAGCAGCGACTGGTGGCTATGCTCCAGAAGCGTGGCGAGGTGGTTGCTGTAACAGGCGACGGTACCAACGATGCTCCGGCGCTTCACTATGCCCATGTGGGGCTGTCATTAGGTTCGGGTACTTCCGTGGCAAAAGAGGCTTCGGATATGACTCTGCTTGATGATTCCTTCAAGTCTATCGCCAACGCTGTGATGTGGGGACGTTCGCTTTATCGCAATTTGCAGCGCTTCCTCTTCTTCCAGTTGGTAGTGAATGTAGCTGCCCTCCTGCTGGTGTTGGGTGGTTCTATCATCGGAACCGAGATGCCATTGACGGTTACTCAGATTCTCTGGGTGAACCTTATCATGGATACCTTTGCAGCCTTGGCTCTCGCCTCATTGCCTCCATCTCACGAGGTGATGAAGGAGAAGCCACGCAAGGCATCTGATTTCATCATCAACAAGAGCATCGGTTTCGGCATTCTGTTCTGCGGCATCGTCTTCTTCCTTGTGATGTTTGCCCTGCTGGTTTACTGCGAGCGCAGAGGCAAGGGTGGAGTAGATGTGCATGAGCTGACCATGTTCTTCACCACCTTCGTGATGATACAGTTCTGGAACCTCTTCAATGCCAAGGCGCTGATGAGTCATCACACCGCTTTCCGCCATTTCCTGAAGGATAAGGGAATGATCTTAGTGCTTGTACTGGTATTGGTGGGTCAGTGGATCATCGTAACCTTCGGTGGCGAAATGTTCCGCACTACACCTTTGTCACTTCACGAGTGGCTGCTCATTATCGGTTCAACCTCTGTTGTGCTTTGGGCGGGCGAGCTGTGGAGAGCATTCAAGAGAATGATAGCTAAGAGAAGATAATCCAATGATTAAGATAGAATGAATACTATACATTACAACGAAACTGTACAATTGCAGCCTTGCGTGGCAACTATCGGTTTCTTCGACGGGGTGCATCGTGGACATCAGTTCCTGATCCGTCATCTTGTAGAAACCGCCAGTCAGGAGGGTTTGCAATCCACCATCATTACTTTCGATGAACATCCCCGTAAGGTGCTGCAGAGTGATTATCAGCCGGAGATGTTGAGTACGCTCGATTCAAAACTTCTCCTCCTTTCAAAAACAGAGGTGGATAATGCTGTTGTCTTGCATTTCGATAAGGCGATGGCTGCCATGTCAGCGCGCGAGTTTATGCAGAAGATACTTCACGACCATCTCCATGTCAGGAAACTTTTTATCGGTTATGATCATCGTTTTGGTCATCATCGTTCTGAGACTTTCGAGGATTATGTGCGCTACGGCAAAGAACTGGGTATTGAGGTAATCAGAAATGATGCCTTCCGGATAGATGACATCAATATTTCTTCCTCTGTCATCCGTTCCTTCCTGAAAGAAGGTGAAATAGAGATGGCCAACCAGTGTCTGGGTTATCCTTATACCATTATCGGTAAAGTAGTGAATGGTTATCATGAGGGAAGAAAACTCGGATTCCCGACTGCCAATCTGGACATCTCGCATTTCGGACAGTTGATTCCTGCTACAGGAGTTTATGCCGTAAAGGTTCGTATGGAGAACTCTATGACTTGGAAACAGGGCATGATGAATGTGGGCAACCGACCAACTTTTAATGGCAAGCAGATTACGCTGGAAACGCATATCTTCAATTTCGAGGGTGATATCTATGATCAACTGCTGCTTGTCTGCTTCATCAAGCGAATCCGTGGCGAACAGAAATTTGATAGTCCAGAGGAATTGGCAGAACAGTTGAAGGAAGATGAAAAAACAGTAATGGAATTTTTAAATAAGGAGATTGACAATGGCAAAGATTAATTTTAAAAAAGGTCTGACAGACATAGTTTTATACATTATTATATTTATAGTCGTACAGATATTTCTGACTTATGCTGGAGCAGGCATTTGGGCTGCAGTCAAAGGCGAAGGTTATCAGGCAACTCTTCTTGCTATGGATACGGGAAATAATGCCATCCTGAAGGCGCTGACTACGGTATTCAGTAATGTCATCACCCTCATCATTTTCCTGAAGGCTAAATGGACTCCCCTTACCCGTAACTATCTGCAGTCAAAGCCTTGGATCAGTCTGTTGTGGGTAGCTTTGTTTACTCTGGGCGCTATCATTCCATTGGAGTTTGTCTATGAGCAGATTGGTGTCGAGATGGATGCAAATACCGAACGGGTGTTTGCTTCGCTGATGAAGGAGCCTTGGGGCTATGTAGCTATCGGTATATTGGCACCTCTGGCAGAGGAAATCGTGTTCCGTGGCGCTATCCTCCGTACTTTGCTTGATATGGTAAGCAAGAAGAATCATTGGGTTGCCATCTTCATTTCTGCAGCTGCGTTTGGCTTGATACATGGCAATAAGGCGCAGTTTATTAATGCCCTCCTGATGGGCTTGCTTTTGGGATGGATGTATTATCGCACCAAAAGTCTTGTTCCGGGCATTCTGATGCATTGGGTGAACAATACGATGGCTTATGTCTTGAATAATCTCATGCCACAGAGTGATGGCAAGCTCATCGACCTCTTCCATGGCGATGAGAAGACTGTATATTACGCTGTAGGTTTCTCGCTCTGTATCATGATACCAAGTTTTATCCAGATGATCTTGAGGCTTCAGAAACCGAAAAATATTCCTGCTAAATCCTGAAGAACATAATGCTTATGATAGCAATAAATAATATGCTATAAATAAAAAGCAATCAATAAAATACAATATAAAATAAAGGCTGCCTCCGAAATATGGGGCAGCCTTTTTTGATCATTGAATAATCAGTATTGTAAAAGATGAATTATTTGCTGAAAGTTACATTCTCCACATGGTCATTCACGTAGATATTCGCCATATCTGCGGTCTTGTACCATTTTGGCTTCCCCTGCATATCGTCAGAAATCACCTTGCCGTTGATGGAGAAGTTCTCGAAATGGATGTTCTTTACCATTCGGCTTTGGTCGTAACCGGCGATGATGCTCATGTTAGGAGCTTCTCCAGTGTAGGAGATGTTGCGCAGGGTGATGTCCTCGATACCACGTCCTGGGGCAGAACAGTACTTCTTGTTGAAGCATACGCGCATGTTGAAGAGCATACCCTTGCGGATATTGTCGATGCGGAAGTTCTGGAAGGTAACGCCCTTTACCAGGATGTTGTCGCCATTGTTGATGCCGATGCAGCCCTGATAGTCTATCTGGTTCTCGGCATGTTCTAAGATGTCAATGTCCTTATAGAGCACATTGGTGATGTCTTCGTTTTCTGGAGTCTCGCTGTGCAGGCCGATCATGATAGGATGAGCCACGTCTGCCCACATCACGAAGTCCTTGATGGTAATGTTCCTGCAACCGCCATGATAGTTCTTGCGGGTGCAGTAGATGGTGGAACAGTCGTCGCTGGTACGTGCAAAGAGATGCTCCTGATACACGTTGTTGCTGGCAAAGATGTTGAATCCGTCGCCCCAACCATACCAGCTCATCACCTTGGCATTCTTCACGGTTACGGAATCGCTGCCGCCGATAGGCAACTGGGTGGTGAGAGGTCCGTCGATATACACATTCTTGGAATATCTCACCATGATACCCTCATGTCTTCCTGGCATGACGATGCCGTGACCGAGAATCTTGACGTCTTTTGAACCATAGGTGGATAACCACCCCTTGATGACGGCTCCGTTGTCAATAAAGATAGTCTTGCCTGATGCAATGTGAATAGAATCGCCTTTGAAATCATGGACACCTGGACCGAAATACATCAGATCTTTTTTCTTTTTTATCTTAGGTTTTTCTAAAATGTTGTCTGCGAAGATTTGGAGATTCTGGTAGATGTTGCCGTTGATTTCTACGGAGAGGTAGCGAGGGCGGTCGAGAGAGAATGTCAACGTGTTGCCCTCTTGCTTAGCCTCTATTCCGTAGGAAATCGGACGGATCTTGAAACTCTTGATATCCTGAGCAATGCTCTTTACTTGAATTTCAACTTTACCTTCGAATTCAAACTTAGCTACGGATGTGACCTCTACATTGTGCTTGGCATCAGCCACCCTATCCACCTTGAAGGCGTAGGTATCGATGTCTTTCCAATCTCCTCCATTGACACGTGCTTGCACTTGAAAGTCTTTCTTTAGTTCAATGCCTGCTGGTGCCTTGCTCACTACCAGACGGTCCTTGGCGATGGCAGAGAGAGTCATGATGCAGAGAGCTAATGTTATTAATGTCTTATTCATAAAATGATCTTGTTTTTAATGATTCTTTATTATTATACGAATATAAGACTTAATATACTGATGGAAAATGCAAAGAGATTGCGATTTATCAGTTGTTTCAAGTAAATGTCTTGCTCATTTTTAGGGCAAAGTTTATTTGATTTACTTTGCCAGTTTGTTGTAGTCCAGTCCCCATTGCTTGGCAAGCTTCTTGGCTTCTTTCTTGGTCAGGTGAACCACGGCTCCATGCTTCGGTTGGGTGAAGTTGGTGGAGAACATCACGCCGCCCTCGTTGAAACGTCCCAACTGCTTGAAGTGCTCGAAGTCAGAGGTCTCCTCGAAACCGAAATTGTGTACCTTTCTGCCATAGTTGTCGTACATCAGAACCCACTTATCTTCGCCGATTCGCTTCCATACGGTAGGAGCTTCGCAGGCTGTAGGTTCTTCGTCTATCCAGGCAGGGTTGTATTGCCAGCCAGCGTTAATCTTGTCAGAGGTTGCCTGCTTGATGCCTGGGGTCCCGTCGTGGGCTACGTAGAAGAGATGGTATTTGCCCTGCGCATAACAGATGTCGCCGTCAATGGCTGTCTTGTTTTCGATAGGATATTCGAATAGGAGTTGAGGCTCCGTCTCTATCTTGTCGAAATCATCGTTCACATACATATAGTAGAGACGGTTTCGTTCGTTCTTGTAGCGCATGGTGAGATAGATCATGAGTTTCTTGGCTATAGGGTCGTAGATGGTTTCCGGTGCCCAGGCACAACCTATTTCTGCAAACTTAGGGGAGAGGTCGGTGATGTTGACAATCTTGTGGGTCCAGTGTATCAGATCCCATGACTTCATCAGTACGAGTCCCTTATTGTTTCCCCATCCGTAGGTCTTTCCGTCTCGTTCCCATTCCGTAGCTCGTTTTCCTTCTCTCTGTGCGAAGATGTGGAGGTCGGTCATGGCGAGATAGAAGGCTCCATCTGGCCCACGGTAGATGTGAGGATCACGGATACCCTTCTGGGTTGCGATGGTATCGCCGGCAATGACGGGGTGGGCATCGTTGAGAGCTGTAAAGTGGTAACCGTCTCTACTCATCGCCATGTACAAACCATGGGTATCATCACGGTGGAAAACCATGAGGTAGGCAGTTAGGTCTTTCTCTTTAGGAAACGATTTGGCAAAGCCTGTGCTTGGCATTGCTAATGCAAGGGCAAGCAGGGGAAGTTTGAAGTAATTTCTCATTATTATAGTTGTTTATTGATTTTGTTGGTTTAATTATTTTGCAAAGATAATACTTTTCACGCGAACATGGGCGTTCTTTTTATGATTTTATGTAAAAAGACCGTAAATTACATAAAAATGAAGCCAGCTTCATCTGTCAATGAAACCGGCTTCGCCATTGGATGAAATAGGCTTCATAGCTGGTCGAAGCTTACTTCATGTATTGAGTATCTAAAATTCTATCTTTTTATCACCTTTTTGATGATTACCTTACCTGTATTGTCAGTTGACTTCTGGATATACACACCCTTAGTTTTGCCATTGGTCTGTACGCCAGATACGGTGTAGTATTGTGTATTAATGTTTTCACCCTTTTCTGATACTCCTATGTTTGTAATACCTGTAGGGAGTTCTTCATCCTTGACCGGTATGAATACAAATGGGAATTGAGTCAGACCGGCTGTTCCCTTTGTTTCCAGAACACCATTCTCATTTGCTTTCCAGTATTCTTCTTTGGTAAGGGTTCTGACAGCAACATGATCAGAACCAATCAGACCACGGATGTAGTATGGGAAATAGGCTTTTTTAGCCATTTTGGTCGCATTCAGATATGGAGTGTTACCACCTATCAGACAAGAGAAATTATACTTAGGAGTCTTGGTGGTTGCTCCCTTTACTTCAGCAATCCATACCTGAGAAGCATCGTAATGTCCGTCTTCTTTTACCAGTGGAGTAAATGATGGCATGGTTTCACCTTGATTCTTATAGGTAAGATAGGCATCGTTTTCCACATCGTAGATGGCATATTTACCAGCTTCCAGAACTACATAATTCTCGTTCATGACCATCACATGATAGGTCAGCTTCTGGTCGAAGTCCTCACCTGTGATGTGCAGCGTGTAGTCTCCGCTGGTCAGTCCTTCTGTCAGATCCAGATATTTACCTTCGGTACCATTGCTCCATGTATATTTGACATTGACAATATTTTCTGGTGCATTAGCATAGAGTACGAGAGCGTCTCCCTGATTGACAATCAGGTCCAGAGAATCTGAAACCAGACGGTTGTTCAGCAGCGCACAAGGCTGCAATCCTTTGACATGGATGCGGAAAGTAATCGTCTGAGCCAATCCGCCCTGGTTGATAAACTGACCCTTGATTTCTTTATCCGAGATTAAGGATGAAAGGGTTATGGAAGTACCTGTTTGTCCTGTGCTCCATTTGCCGTCTCCCCAACCGCTGGCGCCGCCGACATTGAGAGTAACATTGCTTCCACAAGGTACAATAGCTTCTGTAGCACCGACCCATGTGTCATTGCAGTAGATAGAACTGCTTACTGTGGTAGGAGTACAATCTGCATTTACTGCAATAGAGAACATCTGCTCGCTTTTAATGCCGTTTTCATTGGTATATGTGGCACGATAAATGAAACTCTTGTCTGTAGTGACTGTGATGTCCTTGGTTGTCTCACCTGTATTCCAACTCCAGTTACCAGTATCCACAACACCTTCAGGAAGTTGAGGCATCAATTTGACTGTTTTGCCTTTTGGAAGGGCGGTATTTACATTGATGATGTAATTGTTTTCCAGTCCACCTAATTCATTATGATCGATAATCTTTCCATCATATTCCATCTTTGGAGTCAATAAGGTAGGTCTGTGCTGCTCATCGGCAACACCATCGTAAGTACAAGTCAAAACGGAGTATCCCATGTGGTCGTAAGGACCGCTTACTGCTCCCGTCGGCCCACCATCTATTCCCATCTTCTCTAATGCGATTTCCGAGAAAGGCATCTTTACGCCCTTTACTCCTTCGTAATGTCCGATGACACGTGCCCAGTATGGGCGCATCTCTCCGCGACTACCTCCATTAGGTCCACCTTGTACCCATGCTTGATGCCATGCAGAGTGACAGTCTGTATAATGGTAGTTGACCCATGGCAGATCGTCTCTTCCGTCAAAGTTGTATGCCGCTTGGAATTCAAGACCAGCAGCGATTCGGTTGTCGTGATAGGAGTAGAGGTCATCACCTTGATTCCATGCCGTCTGGCAGATATCAACGGCAAGACCTGCTGCCATTTGGGCATGTCCTTGGTCACGACCGGTTTCCTGCATCTGACCTACCTTTCCGTAAGCACCTGTTTCTCCTGCATATTCTGCAACATGAGGCACGAGATTATCTATATATTCATTCAGTCCTCCGTTGTACTTGTCTGTCTCTGTATTCTCAGGTGCCCATGGCCAAGGATAGTTGGCTTTAGCCAGCTCTGCCTGATCGTACTTGTAGTAAGACATTGCCTGGTTATAGATAAAGACATCGTCGCATAGAATACCTACAGACATCAGGGCGAGTGTGTTGCAAAGTCCCCAGTTGCTCCAGTAATGGCCAGGTCGTTGACCTCCATGAGTTGCATCATAGCGCCAGTTGCGCCAGGTATCATTGCGGGAACGCTGGAATCTCATGATGGTAGGATACCAAAGATCCAGCATCCATCTTTTGAATGTATCGAAATCCTTGGCTTTCCATCCTTCATAGTCACGCATCAATTCTGCAGCTTGTGCAAATTCATATCCATAAATACCTCCTGCAAGAGCAAAGTTAGTGTCGCCACCGATACCTTTGCAGTTGTTGGCCCAAGCCATCAATACATCAACGGCATGTTTGGCGCACGCTTCATTTCCTTCTATCTTCCAACGGAGTGCATTCTGATAGGCGATGGTTGCTCCACGGGCAGCATTGATATAATTCTGACCAGATCCACCACCACGGATGATGGTTTCTACTGGCCATGTTGCACAGGTAGGTTGTGCAAATTCTGCATTCTTCAAGATGTTATAAGCCTTGGTCACCTTCTCATTACCAGCAGCCAGTTGTGCCTTGATGCGCTCGAAGTCAGCATTGGTATGTAGTCCTCCTGGATGACGGAAGCCACGGTTTAAATCATAGGCTGGCATCAGTTCAGTATCTGTGAAGACCAAACCCTCTGTGGCTTTTACGTTCTGGATAGCTGTTTTCAGGTCTGCCACATATTCGTCTATCACGAATTGTGACAGAGTTTCTTTCTCGCTCTTAGCCTTAATGAGTTCGTAGGTGTCTGAAAGCATGGCTACTGCATCAGCAGTATAGATACTGATATCACCATTGATGAGTGTAGAAGCTTCTTCTAAAGTTGTGTTCAGCGTAGTCAGATTGCCTTGTGTGCCGTGTCGGAATTCGTTATCGTAGTCATCAGCAGCTAAAGCCAATTGGGTCACTTCGCTTCCTGTCAGTGCTCCGTCATAAATACGGATATCTGCCACCTTGGTGTTTTTTAAATATACATCATTGTCAAAAGGAGAGCGGCCTATCCAGTTGTATTTAGGCGCTTCTGTACCAAATACTTCTGAAATCTTATTGCTTGTTGCGCTCGCTTTCTTCTGACCATTTACATAGAGAGTTCCTTCTGTGCCCTTTTGCACATAGACTACGTTTACCCAATTTCCTTTTGGGGAAACCTGTGTGGCATTGACACTTTTCTCGCTGCCATATCCTGCTGCTGAAGAACCCACTCGCTGGGTATTGAGCGTATAGAAATAGTAGCAACCTTCAGTTTGGGTACATGCAGGATTATTACTGAAAGTAAATAGGAAGTTACCCAAGCCAGTAATGTCTTGGTTCGCATTTACGTAATAATACATACTGATGGAGAAGTCGCTGCATCCAGCCAATACTTTTCCTGTACCTTCGCCCATGTCAAAATATCCATTTTCCGACCCCAGGTTCAGTACATGATATTTTCCCATTGTTTCCACTTTGGCGTTATTCATCAAAGTGCCAACAATGTTTCCCCCGGAAATGACTTCTTTGACATTTCCGCCTGTTGCATTTTCAAAGTTGAAATGCAACTTGAGATTTGCACCATCTGCCCACATTCCTAAGACATTGAGCAAAGCTGCAAAAACGACGAGTAATCGATTTTTTTTCATATAGTTTATGTTTTTAATTTATCTTTGTTTTCTTATTCTTTGTTTCCTTATACAAATAAGTACACGCTGATTACTTATTATAAATGATTTTTTTGATGTTTTATTGTGAAAATCCAATTATTATTGTTATTTTTGCACTTAAATATAAATCATATCTCATAGAAATGAAGAACCTAATCCTGACAATACTTTTTATATGCACTTGCTTTCTGCCGGTAAGTGCCCAATATTTCTATCGCTTATTGAACACCTCTATCGGCTTGCCTGACAATGAAATCAAGTCGCAACTTTGGCTTCCGGATGGAAGGTTGTGTGTCCGTACTTCATCCAGTCTGTCATTCTTTGATGGTTGCACCTTCCGCTCTTTTCCTCCTGTGGTAAGCGAGATGTATCCTATGGATTATGTGGCAGCCTTGCCAACGGCTTATGTGGATGGTCAGCAGCGGGTTTGGATTAAGGAATCAGGACAGATGTTGGTTTTCGATTTGACCACAGAAAGATATGTTGGCGATATCAGGGGATTGCTTGCTTCTATGGGCATCAAAGAACGTATCCGTAATTTATTTATTGATTCAGCTAAAGATTTCTGGTTTGTGACCGTTTCTGGGAAAGTCTTTCATCGGGAAAGTAATTCAAAAGGAAAGGCTGTTGCCGTGCGTGTGCGTGCCAAGGGATTACGGGATGTGGCTAATTGGGCAGGTAATCATTGGTTTGTCTATCATGATGGAAAGATTATGTGCTGGAATGCGGCGATGACAAAGGTCCTTCATAGTCAACTTCTGTGGAATGGTGAAATGCTGGCGCGTGATTTCGTGCAGTTTTCACAAAACTCAGAACAACTATGGGTGATGTGGAATCATGGTGTCGCTTCATGGCTTTCTCTTACCCATCAATGGCAATACAGATATGTGAATGATAAGGATGTTGCGGTCACGTTGTGTGCTGCTTCACCGAAAATCTGTTATGTAGGACTTCGCAATGCGGGCTTGTTGGCTCTGTCGGCAGATGGAAATACGATGCTCCAGTCAGAATATGAGATGATGAATGGAGATGTTGTAAGAGATGGTGTGCAGACGATTGCTTACCGGGATGGTAATCTGATGATCGGAATGGCAAACCATGGTATATTCTTTTATAATTCCAATATGCAGCGTTTCCCTTACGTCACCTATCAGCAACTTGGCTTGTCTGATGGCAGTGTTCGCCTCAATGACGGAAAGGGAGGAAAACCTTTGGCCGTGGCTTCTCAAAATGTGTATCAGCTCCTGATGCCTCAGATGCAATTGAAGCCTTTGCCTGTGAAAGGCGCTGATTTCATCCGCAGTATAGTGGATAGCCGGAATCGTGTTTGGGTAGGAACCTTTAAGCGGGGATTTTATATGTGGGATGGTCTGGCAACTCACCATTTTATGCAAGGTAGTATTCCGCAGAAAGATATCAACTACAATATCGTAAGAGAGTTTCAGGAAGATGCGCATCATCGCATTTGGGCAAGCTTTCATGGTGGCATAGGTGTTTTGGATGAGAATTGCCGCATCCATCCTCTGAAAGATAAGAATCTGGAAAAATATAAGGTGGTCAATGAGTTCCGGATAGATAAGAATGACGTTATTTGGGCAGCCACTTCGCAGGGATTCTTTGCTTATTCTCTGAAAGATAAGAAGTTTCTGTCTCCTCAGAATCTCGTGGATGATGTGGAGATGCAGAATCTGCTCAGTGGACCCTGCAAGGCCTTGCTGGTTGACAGTCAGGGTTGGATATGGATAGGTTCTCTGAACGGTGTGTTTGTCTTGAACCCGAATAGCAGAAAGGTATTCCATTACGGTTTGAAAAATGGAATGCCCAATGAGATGATCAATGGAATCATCGAGGATCAGTTTGGAAATGTATGGGTGACTACTGCCAATGGCTTGTGCCGCTTTTCTCGTTTGGATCAGCAGAACTTCAGATTAGCAGTCTTTGATGAACAGAATAAGTTGGGCGATTGTAGCTTCAACTGGATGACAACGACCCATCTTGCTGGAGGTAAACTCCTTTTTGGCAGCCAGAATGGTTTTTATGTAGTGGATCCTTCTAATATTCAGAATTTGAAATATTCAGGCCACCCAATTTTCACTTCCCTCTTTGTGAATGAACAGGAGGTATTGCCGGGTAAAGAACTGAACGGAAGAGTCTTGTTGGAGAAAGCCCTGTCTTCTACAAGAAGGGTCGTGTTGCGATATGATGAGAACTTTATCACGGTTTATTTCTCTGGTCTGAATTTTGACATGCCTCGCCATACCTATTATAAATATAGGTTGAAAGGAGTCAATGCTGATTGGGTGGAAAGTAGTCCGCAGGATGGTATTGGCGAGGTGAGCTATACCAATCTGGCTCCTGGCGAGTATGAACTCGAGGTATATTCTGCTGGCTTTGATAAGCAATGGAGCCAACGGTCCATCAAACTCCTTATCGTCATACAACCTCCTTTCTGGGCCACCTGGTGGGCTAAGTTGTGTTACTTGCTGCTTATCGGCGGTGCTATCTTCTGGATTATCCGCAGGAAGATGAAGCAGGATCGCCAGCGAATGGAGGTGGAAAAAAATAAGGAACTGGAGGAAATGAAATACCGTTTCTTTACCAATATCACCCATGAATTCCGTACGCTCCTTACGCTCATTATCACTCCTGTGGGTAGTGTGCTGAAGCGTACTGCTGATGAGGAAACTCGCCAACAGTTGAAGGGTGTGAGCAAGAATGCAGGCGATCTGTTGCAGTTGGTCAACCAGTTGCTCGATTTTCGTAAGATGGAAACGAATGGAGAAAGCCTTAACTTACGGAGCGGAATCTTCGGTGAATTCGTGGAATATACTACCATGAAGTTTCAATCTTTGGCTGAGCAAAAGCAGGTGAGTCTGGATGTAAATGACCATTCAGACGGTATCTTTATGTGCTTTGATCGTGACAAAGTGGCTAAAATCCTGAATAATCTCTTGTCTAATGCCTTCAAATATACTCCTTCGGGAGGAAAGGTTAGGGTTGAGTTAAGTCAGACTGTCTGTGATGACCGCCGTTTTGTGCGCATGGAGGTGGTGGATACGGGTTGCGGCATCTCTCCTGAAGACCAGAAACGTGTGTTCGACCGATTCTTCCGTTCTGCCGACCAGAAAACTACGAATGTGGGATCTGGCATCGGCTTGAACATGGTGGCAGAGTATGTGAAGTTGCACCAGGGCAAAATCTCTTTGGAAAGTAAAGAAGGCGAAGGCTCCCGATTTATTGTAGAATTACCTGCCGATCTAAAAGCAGAAACTCATGAGGCTTCTTTGAATCGCCAGACGGATGATTCTTCTAAACAGCAGTCTGCTGCTAATCGTCAGGCGGTTGCTCCTTTGGGTCATCAATTGGGAAATCATCAGTTTATCGATAAGAGTATATTGGTGGTAGAGGATAATGATGGTTTCCGTCAGTATCTGGTCAAGGAACTGTCTCATATATATAATAAGGTATTGATGGCGGAAGATGGTTTGCAGGGTGCCATGATGGCAGAAGAACACAATCCAGACCTCATCATTACCGATGTGATGATGCCGCGGATGAGTGGCACCGAAATGTGTCGTCGCATCAAGGAAAATCTGCAGACTTCCCATATTCCGGTCATTCTTCTTACGGCATGGAGTACGGATGAGGGGCGGGCGGAAGGCTACAAGGTGGGAGCTGATGCCTATATCGCCAAGCCGTTTGATATGGATGTACTTCTTGCTCGCATCAGTAATCTCCTGGAGAAGCAGGAAAAGAGGATGCATGATTTCTCACATAGTGCTTCGCTGGATGTCAAAAACATTGCCGACTCGGCTCCTGATGAGAAGTTCCTGAAAGAAATCATCTCTTTGATAGAAAAGAATATCACGGATTCTGATTATACTACAGATTCGCTTGCCGCTGATATGGCGATGTCGAGAATGAGCCTATATCGTAAGATGAAAGCTTTGACAGGACAAACTCCTTCCGACTTTATCAGAACGGTACGTTTGAAGGCTGCGGCTGAACTTTTGAAGAGCGGACAGCGCAATGTTTCTGAAGTCTGCTATCTTACAGGTTTTGCCACTCCGCAGAACTTTACCAAGCATTTTAAGGACATGTTTGGCGTTGTTCCTTCCCAATATAGGGGGTAAAAAGGGTGTTGTTACGTTTGATATGTGTTTTTGTTACGGTTCACACATAGGCATATGGGATTATTCTCTAATTTTGCAGCCGTAAACTAAACCAACGTACAACATGAAACCAACAACTGTAACCCAGCAACAGATGATTGCTGACTTTTATAAGGAATATCAAGTAAAGCTTGTCAACTTTGCTGTAGCTCGCTTGGGCAATTGGCAGGAAGCTGAAGACTTGGTGCAGGATGTGTTTGTCAAGTTGATGACCTATGACGGCATCATCAATAAGACAACCATCCGGTCATTTGTCTTCACCATAACCAATCATGAAGTCATGAATATCCTGCGCCGTAGAGCATGTCGTCACAAGGTGGAAGAGAATGTGGCGTATGAGCAGGAATTGCAGCATTGTGCCGTAGAGCGTGTCGTAGAGTATCATGATACGCTGCGTATGGTCAATTATTGTGTGGATCAACTGACTCCTTCCTGTGCCAAGGTTTATCGTATGACTCTTTTTGACGGTAAATGCGCAGGAGAGATTGCAAAGGAATTGAATGTTTCTAAGCGTACCGTCGAATCCCAGTTGCTCACTTCCCGCAAGAAAGTCAGAATGATGCTTCAGGCGATATAATGTGTAATTAAACCTATAACTTTATATAAAACGAACCCTATTTAACTTTTAGTTTATATGATGAAATCAAAACTGTTTATATTGTGTTTTTTGGCTGTTTGCCAAGTGTGTCAGGCCAACTTCTTGCCTGTTAACCTGAAAGTAAATGGATTATCTAATCCTGTAGGGATAGATACTTCAAATCCAACTTTCAGTTGGCAGACGAAAAGTGACGAGAGAGGTTTCCTGCAGTCTGCATACGAATTAGTTGTAAGGTCTGCTTCTGGAGCAGAAGTTTGGAAATCAGGAAAGGTTGAGTCTGCTTTACAAAATCAGATTACATACGCAGGAAGTCCCCTTGTGTCATGTTCCCCTTATTCTTGGACGGTTACAGTCTATGATAAGAATGGTAAAGCATCAGTAGCCTCAAAGGGCACTTTCGAAACTGCTTTCCTCAATGCCAATGAGTGGAAAGCGCAATGGATACAACCTGCCAAAACCTGCAATGCAAAGGTGGAAATTCCGCTCCAGACTTCAAGCAGGTATGTCAAACTTGATGTCACCAAGTTGGGACTTCCAGCTTCCACAGATTCCAAGTTCTATTTCTTACAGTTGGCAGAAATGGAAATCTATAGCGGAGAAGAAAATGTGGCCCGTAAGGCTACCTTCAGTGCGAGCGATACCTGGACGATTGGTAACTGGAACTTAAACTATCTTAATGATGGAGTTGTTCAGGGGACAACTTTAGGATATACTACAACACAAAAAGGTAATAATAGCCAGCATGTGTATGTCATTGCCGACTTGGGTAAGGTAATGGACATCAATCGTATTGTGCTTTATCCACGACAGGATGATAAGGCTGCGAGCGGTACAGAAGCAGCTAACTTCCCAAGTTCTTATACCATCCAGACATCAGATGATAACAAGAAATATTCTGTAAAGCATCAAGTGGTTGATGGAGTTGCTCCAAGTTTCATCAATACATCTCAGGTAATTCCTTATCTTGGCAGAAACTTTACTGTTGCGAGTGGAAAGAATGTCAAGCGGGCAAGAATCTATGCTTCGGCATTGGGAGTATTTGATATGACTCTAAATGGGAAACCAGTTACCGAAAACAAACTGGAACCAGGAGAGAGCGAGTATGAAAAGACGATACTTTATTCTACATACGATGTTACTTCTATGGTTTTGCAAGGTGCCAATACGCTGATAGCTCGCGTTGCGGGTGGCATCTTTCATGTTGATAAGCTGAATGGCAGATTCTCCAAAGGAGAAGTGGTGAACACTGGAGATAAGGCTTTGAAAGCAGAACTGCATATTGATTATGAGGATGGTACATCTGACGTGATTCTGACTGATGAGCAGTGGACAAGTACACCTTCGCCTACATTGGGAAGTAACTGGTGGGGCGGTGAAGACTATGATGCCCGTAAAGAAATAGCTGGTATTGACCAGGCTTTCTATGATGTAAGTACTTGGAATCCTGTAGAAGTGGTAGCCTCTCCTTCTTTCAGAAGTAGTCAGGCCAGTGGATTGGGCGTCCTGAAAGCTCGCCAGCATGAACCGGTTCGAGTAGTGGAAGAATGGAAAGCGGTAGGCGTGAAAAGTGTATATAGTGGCGGCTACCATCTCTATGTCGTTGATTTCGGCAGAAACTTTGCAGGGCAGTACCGTTTTAAACTGAAAGGTAAGAGCGGACAGGTTATCACTCTTCGTGAGGGAGAAAGTCTGAATGCTGATGGATCTATCTTCATGGAGAATTACTATACTGGTCCTGCAGATACGTATGAAACTTATACTTTTGCAGGCAAGGAAAATGGCGAGGAATGGGGACCTGAGTTTATGTACCATGGCTTCCGTTATCTTCAGATTATAGGTCTGGATGAGGCTCCCAAGCCGGAAGATTTTACGGCTTTGCGTTTGCGTAGTGATATGGACTTGGCAGGTACTTTCGAAACTAACAACTCCTTGCTCAATGATATACATGTTATCTGCCGTGATGCCATCCAGAGTCAGTTGTATAATAGTATCACCGATTGTCCTCATCGAGAAAAATTGGGATGGCTGGATGTTCCTAATGAGATGTACAATTCCTTGGTCTATAATTATGACATGGAAAATTTCTTCAAGAAAGTAGTACAGGATTGTTTTGATGCACAGTACAGTAACGGAAGGGTTCCAAGTACCGTTCCCCACTTTATGTCGGTATATGATGATGATCCAAACTGGGGTGGAGCTGCCATTTTGGTACCTTATCGCAATTGGAAAACCTATGGTGATATGACAACTATGACCAAGTTCTATCCTCAGATGAAAAAGCTGATGGATTATTATACTTCCAAGACGGTGAATCATATCATGCCAGGACGCAATTATAGTGTGTTAAGTGACTGGGGACAGGAAACGGCAGGAGTCAATCCAATGGTTCCTGGTGAGTTTACCATTACCACCACCTATTATTATATGTTGAATGCGATGGCGGAGATTGCTTCTTTCCTTGGTAAGGATGTAGATGCAAAGGGATTCCTCACTCAGGCTCAGAATACGAAGAAAGCTTTCAATGAACGCTTTTATAAGGATGGAGTTTATGAATACGGACAGCAATCTGAATTTGCCATGCCTCTCTATTACGGACTCGTAGATCAGGAAAATGAAGAGTTGGTAGCTGCTAAGTTGGCTGAGCGTGTGAAGAAAGACAACTATAAGATCAAGACTGGTGAAATCGGTTTGAAACCTTTGTTTATGTCTTTAGCGAAGTATGGATATAATGATATTGTTTATCAGATGGCAAATCAGACCGATTGTCCAAGCTATGGATATTGGGTAAAACAGGGTTACACTACCACTCCTGAATATTGGGATGTTGGAGCTTTCTCCCAGAATCACTGTATGATGGATCATATCGAGGAATGGTTCTTCTCTCAGTTGGGTGGCATTCGGAATGATGGTAATGGTTTTGATATAGTTCGTATCGAACCATGGATTCCTGAAGATATGAATCATTTGGATGTAACGACACGCAGCATCTATGGAAATATTCGTTGCCATTATGAACGTGGGGCTGATGACGAGATGAATTATACTTTTGCGATTCCTGCAAATAGTCAGGCAAATATCGTTCTGCCTTGCTTGAATCATCAGAGCGTGTTTGAAAATGGAAAAGATGTGAAAAGTGGCGAGAATGGTGTCGTATCTGTAGAATACAAAGATGGAAAGGCTTATTTGAAAATGGGATCTGGAAACTATACTTTGCAGATTAAAAAAAAAGAAGCCACAGGAATCCAAGAGGTAAACATCTCAAGGGCACGGCTAAATGATGTCTATTATGACTTGGAAGGGCGAAATCATGGCAAAGTGAGACCTTCTAAGAAAGGAATTTTTATTTGGAATCAGAAAAAAGTTGTTCTCTAAAGAATTGCTTTGTAGAAAGAACAGGTTTGTATTGTACAAAAAAGCAATACAAACCTGTTCTTTTTTTAAGTATATTGTAAGTCTGATTTGTATAACTATAAAACGACATAAACAAAAATATTTTTTTATGAAAACAAAAAAGCTTACATTATTGTTGACTGCTGCAATGTTCTTGATGGGGGGGCATAATGCAGTTAAAGCTGACACTACACTTCTGACAGAGGCAGGTGGGTGGCAGAAAATCACATCTATTTCACAAAGTGATATAGAGAAGTATTACTATGTCTTTGTTGATAAAGACAATGACTTGATGCTTGGATTGGCAAAGGGTGTAAACAACACCAAACGTAACGCAATGTTCTATCAGAAGGGTGCTGACGTAGTAAAGGATAAGTCCAAACTTTGGGCTATTGAAAAGAATTGGAACAACTATGCTTTGAGAAATGCTTTTGTTGATAACTATTTGCGGATGCAGACAGAATGGGGAGATGGCAATCCATCATGGGATACGAATGACCAGTCTAATGAATGCGAATGGACTGATGTCAAGTTGGAATATGATAAAGCTGACGCTGCGTGGTCTATCATTTCCACTAAGAACACTCGTGCATTAGGTGTATATGGTGATAGTGAGAAAGTACCTGCTGAAAACGATGAGATTGGTGCCAACAGTAACGGAAAGGGACAGAAATTCCTGATCTATGCGATTCGTCGTTCTGATTATTATGCCAAACTGACTGAGGGTGCAAGTAAAGATAATCCTAAGGACTTGTCTTGGGCAATAAAAAATAATACTCTGGATGATAATAGGAAAGATAAACTGCAATCTGAAGGAGGATGGAATTTAGCTTGTAATGGCGGGCGCAATTTCAATAACGATTATGGGGTAGGCGAATTTTATTCTTGGGTTGATCAGCCGAATTTTGAGTTATCTCAAACTCTTACGGGATTGCAACCTGGAACTTATCAGTTGAGTGCGCAATTGTTTGAGAATGCTAAAAAGGATGTATATCTCTTTGGAAATACAACTAAAGTTTGTGTTGAGCAAACCGATTATTCTGCAGGAACAGGAGGCTCAGATATGGAAAAAGTTGCTAATCTGATGAAAGCAGACCGTAATTATGGCAAGGTAACCGTATCTGTCCTTGTCGATGAGAATGGTACATTGGAATTAGGACTTTGTGGAAATTGTCCTGCAACGACTTGGGTTGTCTTTGATAATTTCCAATTACAGTATATGGGCAATGAAAAAGAGGATATTTGCAAAATAAAATATCAGGAGGTTCAGGATAAAGCCAAAGAATTGTTGTATAATCCGGTTTATGCTCAGATTCAGGGAAAAGACAAGGTTGATCTGGAAACCTTAGCTGATGAGGATGCTAATACCGTGATTAATGTTGATAATTATGAGACTAAGAAACAAGCGTTAGAAACCGCTATGACTACTTTCCAGGAAGATAAGGAGGTATATAATACGTTTGTAAGTCATGTAGAGAATGCCAATCTTTTCGGCAAAGAGGCTTTAGGACTAACCGAAATTCCTACTGCAGATAAGGCTTCTGACGCAAGCATCACAGGAGAAGAATTGCGTGAATTGCGTAGCCAGATGTATGAAGCAGAGTATAATTATGTGAAGAAAACCTATACTTCAGATATTACTTCCCTTAAGGGTATTAATGGATGGAATGGTTGGACAAAGCCAGAATTGGCAGCAGACAACTGGCAATCTTATGCTGGTGATCATCAAGATCCAAAATATTATGAAGTAAGCGGCGGATTTTTTAATACAGGGAAATGGGAGCATAATTTGTCAAGAAGTATCACATTATACCCTGGAAAATATGTTGTAAAGCTTGCTTGCCGCACCTCTTCTAATGGCGGTTCTGGTTATGTTTCTGTAAAAGTGGGAGATACAGAACCCAAGGCCAACTTCCCTTTGAAGAATGATACTGGTTATGGTATTACGACAACTGGTGAAGCAAGTTTTGATGGTAGTAAGGTTTACAATAGCACTGGCCGCCAAGGTGGTGGATGGGAATGGCGTTATGTTCCATTTGAGTTGAAATCTACTTCAGAGGTTACATTGACTATCCATGTGGCTTCAGAAGGTGGTAATAACTATCCTGGATTCTACGAGCCACAACTCTTAGCCATGCCGCCAATGGATGTAACACTTAAAGATACCGAGACTTATGGAGAGGTTCCTGCTCTCGTTGCCAATGTTACTCTTAATCGTAAATTAGGCGAGAAATGGAATACGATAGTCTTGCCTTTTGCTTTGAATGAAGCACAGGTAACAGAGATGTTTGGAGAAGGTGTCAAGGTGGCTGCCTATACGGGTTCTACCGTTAATGGTGATCACGTAACTCTCAATTTCAAGGAGCAGACAAGCATGGAAGCACAAACTCCTTATATGATTAAACCTGGTACAAGTGCCAACAGCTATAAGGTGAATGGTGTTATCCTCGAACCAGCCAGCGGATTAAAGAAGGTGGAGGATGCGAATCATAATGGAATTGATTTTGTTGGCAATTATACCACAGGTCAGACATTGCAGCAGAACAGTTTCTTTATCAGCAATAACGTGTTCTATCGTGCCAGCGGACAGGAGACTATGAAGGCTTATCGTGCAACGTTCCAGGTTCCATCTTCATTGAGTGCGGCAAAGTCCATGAATACCGTATTTGTAGGTGAAGGCGGTTCTGTTACGGCAATAGATGATGTTCATGTTTCTCCTCAGGGTTCTTTCGATGTTTATCATATCAACGGTATGCTGGTAAAGAAGAATGCCATCGACTTGAACGGACTTGATAAGGGAATCTACATCATCAATGGCAAGAAATATGTAGTGAAGTAATTTATTTGATTTAGAATAATAAGGAGTAAGAACAATGAAAAAATATATAAAACCCAATGTTCGCATAGTAGCGAATATCATTTATGAACAATCCTTGATGGCAGGCTCTATCACGAAAGGACTCCCATCGGACGACCCTGAATATGGTGGCGTAAATAATGATCCCACAATTGAGGTTGAAGCCAAAAAGAATCCGAGTTCTTCTACTTGGGATGGATGGACAGAATATACATCCTGGGATGATTGATGCGTAGCGTCAGGTCTGATGATATAAAAAGGTCCTCAAAACATGAAACTTGTTTTGAGGACCTTTCATATTTTCTATGATATTTGCTTTCTGAAAGAACTTCCTATTGGACGATTACTTTAGTGCAGATATTACCCATGATTACGGCATATATGCCAGCAGGTAGATTCTGAGTTCTTCCCATTAACATACCGTTCAGATTATATACTTTGACAGGAACATCAGAAGTAACGATAATACACCCTTTTCCTCCCTTGATATTTGGGATTGGGGTAGATGAGGAAGGCAAGCCAATGCTTGTAGAAACATTATCTGAAACATAATAGAGTTGGAAATCATCGAATGACATCCATGTTCCAGTAAACTTCTTGCCCGTCAAATAGAAATCGTTGGTATATCCTATGGTCAAGGTATGATTTCTTACAATGATGTTCTGTATTTCGCAAGGATTCCATCCTTTGCCTAATTTACCTTGAGTATTGCCAGAGTTTTCAATTTCTTGCTGATACCAGTCTGATTCTGTCTGAGCTGTCAGGAATACGGCTTCACCATCAGTGCGGGCGCAGGCTTTAAGCGTGTAAACTCCATTTGGTAGGTCTGTCAAAGTCTGGTGACCAGTAAACCAAAGGCTGCCTGCTGTTTTATTGAAAGAGTCAAAATACATATTGGTAGTATTGCCGCTATAGTGTTGCCCGCTCTTTCTGCTTCCGTCACCATTGGTTACATTGATATCCCATCCTTCTGAGTCTTCAGCATCCGCATTCTTGATGTAATAGGTAAAGTCTGTAGATGGACTCGGAACTTGTGATAAGCGAGTTTTGTTGATCATTTCCTTCAAAGCACGGATGACATCCTTGATGGATGGTTCTGAGACTTGTTTCCCTGCTTCTATCCATTGATCATACAGCTCGGTCTGTGTTTCTAACTCTTGACGTGCTTGGTCTGCATATTTCTCATCTTTAGCGATGTTATGAGCTTCTTCTGACAGTGCCTTGTATTGCTCAAGAATCTCGGTCAAGTCAGTGCCTGATTTTAAGGATTCACGTAATAGAGTCAATGCTTCCAGTTGTGCCTCACGTCCTACAGCATTCTTGGCTGTAGTAATCAGTTCACTTAATGAGTTGTCTTCCTGTGCTTCTGCTTTTTTGATAGCAGCGTCAATAGCATTTTGTATCAGTTCCGCATCATCTTCTATTTGATTTAATGTGAAGTCAGAGACACAGAACCAGCCTTTCGTGCCACCTCCAGAGGTTGATGAATAGCCAATACGCAGGGTTCCATCTGTTCCCACAACAATCGGCTCGGTGGTTTGGTTTTCCCAACCTGTAGTTTGATTCCATATAGCGACTTCTTTTATTGGAGAAATCGTCTTGTCAGATTGAGCTTCGGCATAAGCATGCTGATCGGTGATTTCACCAGGACCGCACATGGAAATGGCAGACAAAGTATAGGCACCAGGCTTTAGATTACCTAAGTCTTGATGGATATCCATTGACGTGAAATTGTTAGACCAGTTGTTCCAACAAGTCTTTCCTGCTATAGTTGCAGTTTTGAAATCTCCTCCAGCAGCTTTGTTGGCTATTGTCCAATGAGTAGATCCATCTGTAAAGGAAGGGTTCTGAATCTCATTGCTCAGTTCTTGCGTCTTCGTGTCTTTGCGAACATCTATGACGGCATTGGCTAAAGATTGTATAATCTGGGCACTGTCACTCTCTGCAATTGTCTGTTTTGCTTTACTGAGAGCTTCTTTCAGATTTGTGAGTTGTGTTTCTGAGAGTGAGGCGGTCTCGATTTCTACCAATCCTTGTGCTTCCTTGCGCAAGAACTCTAATTGTGCTTTCTCATTCTGTCCTACTACGTAGGTGTTGAATGATTTAGCAGGCAGTGTAGCTACCATATATTTGCCATCTATATCCAGTGTTAAAGTCTTTTCGCTGCTTCCGTCATTTCCTGCTACAATCACGATGTTGCCTTCAGGTGTTAATGCCGTTGTCACAAGCTGACTTTCGTCAGTTGTTAAAATCTTAGAACCAGCAGGGATGAAGTGTGTATAATGGCAGTAAGCGTAATATTCCGGCGTGTAGCGTGGGGTCTTGGTGCCAGAGTTGACTTGTACCATTGCGTTCTGTATCCATCCCCATGGACTGATACCATTGTCTTTCAAGATGGCATTCCAATAATAATAGGTGGTAACTTTATTGGCAAGGTAATGGTTCGCTAATTGGAAGGTATGTGCTCCTGCATTCCAGTCAAAGGTTCCACTTCCACATTCATTTTCTGTCTGAATTGCTTCATACTGAGGATGGCGGCGGAGAATCTCTTTCATGGCATTGGCACCTTCCCATTGGAAGCCGATGGCATCCATATATTTATCTATGTTCGGGGTGCTCAGAATTTGCTCATATACATCCAATGATCCTGTATTCATGGTTCCTATAATTAGTTTGAGGTTTGGCTGGTGCTCTCTCATATAAGGACCGAGATATTCTGCCAAGAACTTACCTGTAGTCTTGGCAGTCCAAGAACACCCTGGATAAGGAGTATTGCTATATGCCTCATTCTGATAAGCTAAAGATGTAATGTTGATGCCTTGCTCCTTGTATGCATTGATAAATTTGTCGAAATACAAACAGTATGCCTTGTAGTATCGTGGATCATCAATGAATTGGTCATTGAAATATGGTGGTACGTTGAAAGGACAGCCATTGGTATTGGTCTTGCGCTGTGCATAGTGCTTGTTGGTTTTCATCCAGGTAGGAGGACTCCAGGGAGAACAGAAGAAGTCAATTTCCGGGTTTTCTGCAAGTGCCAGTTTGATGGATGGAATAATAGTAGTCAGATCTCTGTCAATATTGAAATGTTCCATCTCAAAGTCTGTTTCGTTGACATCAATCTCATCACAGCTATACCATTCTCGTGCATAGTCGTTGGCTCCTGCCGACAGACGTCCTTTCTGCAAGCGCAGGTCACCGTATGGGTTGAACATACGTTTGACGAGCAGTTGCTTGTCATTATCGCTCAGTAAGTTGTAGGCGTCCCAAGGTAATTCGTTAAAACAAGTTCCCCATCCCAAGAATGTTTGTTGGGGTTGGGAAGAACGAATAACCACCTGCGCTTTGCCAGGTACTTTGTCTGAAAGTGTCAGCGATGACATCTTCCAGAAGTTGCCATCAGTTGTCTTAAACTGATAGGCGGTGGTTTGTGCCTGTATCTCTGATGCAGACAGCAAGACCATGCTTAAGAATGTTAACTTGTTCATTTTATTTTAAATTATTGGTTAGACCTAATCTGGTGCTCTGTTCTGTGTATATTGCGATGGAAGAACACCAAATTTTGTTTTAAAGCATTTCGATAAGTATTTCGGCGTAGCAAATCCTACTTTCGCAGCCAACTGCCCTATGGTAATGTTGGGATAACGTTTCAGAAGTGCCGCAGCTTTTTTGAGACGAACATCTTTGATGAATTCGTTGGGTGAAAGACCACTGGCCGTCTGCATCTTTCTGTATAGACTCATCCGGCTCATGCACATATCGCAACTAAGTTGTTCTACATTGTAACTTGTATCTGCAAGGTGCTCTTCTATTTTACTGATGACAAGTTTGAGAAATTCGTCCGAACGAGCTGTGTCTTTGTTGGATTCCTCATCGCTTAACTGTACCTCGGTCAGTTTCAGCATATTACGCCTTTGTTGCAAAATGCGTAAGATTCTTATACGTCTATTCAAATTCCAAATACCATATCCCAACAGGATGATTCCCAAGCCATAGATGGAGTAGGCCCACCAGGTTTGCCACCAGGCAGGTAGCCGGTGAACTATATACATAGTCTCATGTTCCGACCAGCATCCGTATCTGTCGGTTGCCTTGATGGCCAGTTTATACTTGCCTGTTGGCAGATGGGTCAAGTAGATCGAGTTGACTCCCTGAGGTAGATAAATCCATTCCTTGTTCCATCCTTCTATCTTGTAGGCGAATGTCACTTTTTGCGCGTGGATGGGGTCAAAGGTCGAGCATCGTAGAATGACACTTGAAATTTGGGCAGGAATCTGCACCTCGCCATTTGATTTCCCCAATAAATGGGTGGAATCTCCCATCTGTATGGCCGTGATGTATGGTTGTGAACCTTCTGCATTTTGCTGGTCTAACATCTTGGAAGACTTGATCTGCAAATAAGCTCCAGCACCATCTACTCCTATCTGATTGTCATCGACCTCTTCCAGATGATAGAAATAACTGACATTGATGTCTGAGTCCGTATTTCTTAATGTGCGAAAGGAGTGATTTCGCGGGTTGTATTCCCGAAGATATTGATTGGACAACAACCATACATGCCCCGATCTGTCGGTCTTGATGTCGATGATGGCATCTCCATTAGCATTGCTCATTTGCTGTTCGTAGTCCAACTGTTTTTTTACCGCATTCCACTGGTACACGGAACCTTGTTGCGTAGTATACCATAAAGTACCATCGCTGGCCAATGCCAATGCCGTTATATTCTCCTTGGAGAGTTGGCTGATCAGTCTCTTTTGTCCATTGACTTCACAGAGGAAGAGTTGGTTCAACTGATTTGTGAAATAAACATTTCCTTCAGAATCCGCTGCGATGTTTTCTATTCTGGACGAACTTTTGCTCAATCTGTTCAGCGTGTTGCCCATCAGCGAATAGCTATAAAGAGCGTCCTGTGTTCCTATGAATAGGGTTCCGTTTCCATTGTCAGCTATCGTTTGGATAGGGGTGGTGAAGGTTGTGATAAGTTTTTCCGTTATTTTATTGTCCTCAGCCTGTAAATGTTTCAGAACTCTACCTGCAGCAGCCCAGATTCCCTCCTTTCCTTTGGTCTTGCATATACATCGGTAAAACTGCATTCCTCCTGCTTCATAGAGGTGCGAGATACGTGGGTCGTAGTACATTAACCCCATGCGACCTTGCCATATCCAGAAGCCATGTCCATCGGCAACCATTCTGTCTGGTAACAAAGGAAAACCAGTAAGTTGGTTCATGGCGGGTACGGTTTCTCTGATGATAGACTGAGCCGAGTAGGAAACGATAAAAGTATGTGGTGTAAAACCTGCTACCCAGATGTTCCCGAACCGGTCTTCACATAACCCATCTAATATCTTGTATCCAGGAGATAGAAACTCATCGGTGTTGAGTGGAATGAGTTTTTTCCCTTCGCGTTGATATAGGTAGAGATTGTTCATGGTAGTAACCCAAACTAATCCCTGCGTTTTGTCTATCAGCATGTCAATACAGCACGACATGTCTTGAGTGACGGCTGTTTGTGGATTCCGGGTTATTTCCCCAGAGTTGGTGTCATAAAACACGATTCCGTCTCCCCAAGTGGCAATCCAAAAACCACTTTGTTGTTTGTCTTCTATCATCCGGATAGCCCCAGATGTGATTGACCAGGGTGCTTTTTTGAATTTTTTCTTTTCCTTAAGATAAATGTAAGGTCCCCCATCCCCAGTTGCTATCCAAATGCGATTCAGGTGGTCCTCTGTAATCTGAGATGCAGAACAGATGGCTTGATTCTTGTCATGAATCAAAATCCTGTCATGGGTAGGGTCTATGCAATAGACACCTTTCGATGATGCCACCCAGATGTGATGCTTGGAGTCTTGATACAAGGCGGTGATGCCCATGTTTCTACTTGTCAGAATCTCTGTCAGCGAGAAGGTATTCTTGTTTATCCGATAGAGTCCTTTCTCGGTACAAAACCAGATTCTTCCCAAGTTATCTTCGGTGATGCAATTCACATTGTTATTTGCTAAAAAAAACATAGCTCGCCCCTTTGGGCGGAATATATCTACTTGGTATCCATTGTCCCGGCAAAGCCCTCCGCCAGTCATGCCATACCACATGAATCCTTCAGAGTCTTGGAAAATGCAATGAATGGTAGCTACTGGCAATTGACTTTGGGTGGGTAGTGTGCGTGACGTAAAAATGCTATAAGCACTTTTAGGTAGTAACGCTGCCAACAGCAGGATCCATATCCAAGGATGCACTGGTAAATGGAAAAATAAAGTCTTTTTCTTCATGATTACTTGTTCATTATGATTGATGGACAAAATTATGATATTTTTCCTTGTTTTCCAAATTTCCGAAGCAAAATTATCACATTTCTTCAATAAAGACAAAAATATCTGTCACTATCTATATGATTGAATGTAAAAACAGATTGTTTGTTACATGTGTTCTCCCGCTGATAAAATGTATATATGGCTTATTTAAAGGAAGAATCAGTGATTTCGTGGAAAGAAATGTAACAATGAAAAACTGATATGTGAACTCTATGGTAAAGGTCGTTTTTTGTAACTTCCGAGGGTTGCAAACGTAACAAAACGTGTCTTCTATGTTTTTGTGTGGAATTAGTGACAAATATCCTTTGTGCAGTGATTGGATAGTTGTACCTTTGTGGCGCAGACAGAAAAATGCATTATAAACATTTAAAGTAATATTATAAACATGAAGAAATTATTTGTAATAATCTATGGCTTATTGACTATGGCAAGTTCATGGAGCCAGACTGTGATATCCTTTACCACGACAGAGCAGGTACAATGGGCGAAAAGTAAGGGCTCACTGTCTTCTAAGAAAGAGGGTAAGGTGGTGGCCGAAATTGATGCGCAGATGAAAGGAATAGAGTTCTCTGCTTTTGGAACAACTTTTAATGAACTGGATTGGGATGCCTTCAATATGCTTACCCGCAAGGAACAGGACGAAGTGATGTATAATCTGTTTTCGCCAGAAGGAGACCTGAAGTTTACGCACGGAAGAGTTTCCATGAATGCCAACGACTATGCGCGTGCCTGGTATAGCTGTGATGATGTGGATGGCGATTTCGCACTCAAATACTTTAATATTGAGCACGACAAGCGCAATATCATCCCTTTGGCTCGTGCGGCACAGAAGTATCAGCCTAATCTGCAGCTCTTCATGTCGCCTTGGAGTCCTCCTGTATGGATGAAAATCAATCACGATTATCCTGTGTCTCCGAGCAAGACCAATAAGATGGACCCTCGACAGAGCTATCTGCTCTATATGGATGATGGCAAGCAGGTGGATGCTGACGAGATGAAACTTCTGGGCGACCGCAAGGGAGTGTTTCCACGACGCCTGGCCACCCAGGACTTTTTCATCCAGGATCCCCGTTATCTGCAGTGTTATGCTGATATGTTCTGTAAGTTCATCGACTTATACAAAGAGGAAGGCCTGCCTATCACCAAGGTGATGTATCAGAACGAGGCTTACTCTTATACTCCATATCCGGGATGTGCCTGGACGGCCGAGGGAACCTTGAGATTCAACAACGAATATCTGGTTCCAACGCTTGCCAAGAAGCATCCGGAAGTGGATTTGTGGATAGGTACATTCAATACCAACCGACTCGACTATGTGGAGAAGATATTAGACAACAAGACTCTGCAGGCTAATATCAAGGGTATCGGAACCCAATGGGAATGCAGAAACAACTTGCCCGAAATGCGAAAACGCTATCCAAACCATCGTTTCATGGTAAGTGAGAGCGAATGTGGAAATGGTTCTATGGACTGGAAGGCAGGAGAATATACCTTCTTCCTCCTCTCGGATAACTTAGGAAATGGATGTGATGAATATTACAACTGGAATTTCATATTGAAGGATAACGGCATTTCGCCATGGGGATGGACCCAGAATGCGCTGATTCAGGTGGATGGAAAGACCCGCAAGATGCGTTATACGGCAGAATATTATGCCTATAAGCACTTCAGTCATTTTGTACAGAAAGGTACTGAGATGCTGGCTTATGCCGGACGTGAATACAGCAAGACTCCGGTAGTCGTATTCAAGGATAAGAAGGGCCAGTATATAGTTACTGTAGGTAATTTTACTGATGAACTGGCATCATTGTCGGTGAAAATTGGCAAGAAATACTTGAATGTACAGGCTAAGCCTCATTCTTTCAATACATATATTTGGAAGTAGCTGGGGAATATATTACCCACATACCAACAAAATTCTACTTCTATTAGGAAATAGAATAAAGTATGTCAATACTAATAATAAATAAGGTGGAAGATTGACAAGTGGGATTAGGAACAGAGATAATGTATTGCCCAAATTGTGGATATTAGTTTGGGCACTTGTTGCCCGCTTCATGAGCAACGGTTGCTCGTCTCATGTTCACCAGTTCTCCATCACGTGGTCCCCGAGGGACCGCTTGGAGAGCATGGTTGGAACTCTGTGTAATAGATTTGTTTATTGTCAGTAAATAAAAAATAGTAGATTTATTTATTGGCAATAAACAAATTTGGCGTAATTTATTTGGTAGCAAAAAATAAAAGTCGTATATTTGCACGGTAATCAAATAGATAGAACCATGCAAAAAGAAGTTTTCAAGACTCTTATCAAGGAGGGACAAAACGAAATACAGGAGATAGAACTCTATCAGAGACCTTTCGACTTTGAGGAGCAGGGAAGATATGTGCTTGTAGGTATCCGTCAGGCAGGAAAGTCTTATCTGCTCTATCAGCGTGCCAAACAATTCCTTGCCGAAGGGCACGACATCAGGGAATTCGTCTATATCAACTTTGACGACGAACGCCTCTACGGAATGAAAGTGGAAGACTTCGACCTGATTCTGCAGGCATACAATACCATGTACTCCTATAAACCTATCCTATTCTTCGATGAGATTCAGAATATCGAGGGATGGGAGCACTTTGCACGCCGTCTTGCCAATCAGAAATATAGGGTATTCATCACGGGTTCCAATGCCAAGATGCTGAGCCGTGACATCGCCACAACTCTGGGAGCCCGTTACTTTGACGAAAAGGTTTTTCCTTTCTCTTTCAAAGAATATCTGGTTGCCAAAGGCGTTACGCTCGAAGAGAACTGGCAGTATGGCAAGCAAAAAAATATAGTGCAGCAACTCTTTTCGGAATACTTCAAATGGGGAGGTTTCCCGGAACTTCTTCTTTATAAGAACAAACGTCATTGGCTGAATGGACTCTATGAGAAAATCGTGTTGGGCGATGTGGTGCAGAGAAACAATATCAAGAATGATCATGCTTTACGACTTGCCATCAAGCGGCTTGCTGATAATATCATGCAACCAACTGCCTACAACAGACTTGCCAACATGGTAAAGAGTGCCGGCGTTTCTACCAATACTGCCTCCATGATTGACTACATCCGATACACCAAAGAGGCTTGTCTCTTATTTACGTTAGACAACTATGCCTCTAAATTTGCTGAAAAGGAAACTGCCAAGAAGCATTACTTTACTGATAATGGTTTGCTGAGCATCTTTCTTACTGACTCAAAGTCGCCTTTGTTGGAAAATCTATGCGCCATCACCTTGCATAAGAAATACAACAGAAACTATGAGATGCCGAAACTGTATTATTACAACCAGAACATAGAAGTGGATTTCTACGTTCCAGATGAAGGACTGGCGATACAGGCTTCCTTCAGTCTTGAAGATATGGATACCCGGAAGCGGGAAGTAGCAGCACTCATCACCCTAAATAAGGTTTATCCTATCAGGAAAGCCATCATCATAACATACGATGAGGAAGAAATCATTGAGGAAGATGGCATAACCATAGAAGTCATTCCTATCTGGAAGTGGTTAACAGAATAACCTTATAGAAGAAGTATTTTTTTTAACACAATTAAGAACTCTATAAAAGGCTACGTATTTCCCCCTTCCCAATCGTATTATTAGCAAAAACAAAAGAAAGAACGCATGAAACAGAAAGTTTTATACATGATTTTAGCGGCTTGCTTACTCTTAGTAAATGCTTCTGATATTTTTGCCAAGGGGAAAAAGAAAGTGGAAGACCCGGAGATAACCAGGCTTAAGAGAAAGATAGAAAATGTGATGCAGAAGGTGGATGCACAGCCCGACTGGCTCTACTCCCGACTGCAGATGTTCTGGAATACCCATGCCTCGGATGTCTTCGTAAATGGTGAAACCTTTGCGAAGATAGGGGGAGAACGTGCTCCGGAACCAACCGTGAAATATAACGGAACCCGTGGTATGGAGTCGCAATACAACCGTCCCCGTCTGGAAGATTTGATTCCATTCGATGACGATGAGTTAGGTAATGTAACCTATGTAAGCAAAGCTTCAGGCAAGATGGAGAAGACTTCGCCTGCCAAGACGGGTTGCAATATCGCCAGTGTGAACCGACAGATTATGGGCATTGCCCGAGATGCAGCCCGCGTCTATGCCGCAACCGGCGATATGCGCTACGGAAAGATGGCTGCTAAGGTGTTCGATGTCTATATGAAAGGCATCGCCTATCGCAATGTGCCTATCGATCTGAACCACGGTCATCAGCAGACACTCGTCGGTATGACCACCTTCGAGGTTATCCACGAAGATATCATCAACGAACTCACCCAGATGTATCCACTTATCCGAAATCTCGTCAAGGAAGATCAGTCAATCATCGAGACTGGCTTCAAGAAGTGGGCGGAGAATATCATCGCCAATGGTGTGCCTCATAACAACTGGGACTTGTTTCAGGCCGATTTCATCGTGAAAATAGCTTTGATCTTGCAAGATAACCAGGCTTATGCAGACGGCAAGGGCAAGCAGTATTATCTGGATTATGTGGTGAATAAGAACAGTATCCGCCAGTGGAGCCTGAACAAACTCATCGACTTTGGTTTCGATGCCAAAGCAAAGATCTGGTATGAATCCCCAGGGTATAGCACCACGGTGCTTGGTACCATCTGCGATTTTGCCAATATGCTCGATGAAAAGGCGGAAATTGATATGTTCAAGCAGCGTCCTATCCTGATAGATGGCGTGAAGGCCTCTGCCGAATATCTCTTTCCTAACCGCATGATAGCAGGTTTCGGCGATACCCATCCAGGCTATCTGAACCAGGGTGGCATCAATAATATCCTGAAATATGCCACCCGTCATAAGAACAAGAGTCTTATCGCAGACATGAATCTCTTCAAGAGCGCCGTTTCAAGCGATGCTCCGGTATCAGAAATAGAGAAATATACCAGCACGATGTTCTATGCTCCTAATGTATCGTGGATTGCGATGCGCACGGGTATGGACAAGCAGCACGACCTGATGGCTTCCATCAATGCCAGTTTAGGTAATCATGCTCATGCCAATGGCATCTCTCTGGAGCTTTATGGCAAGGGCTATGTCTTAGGTCCTGATGCAGGAATAGGAAAATATCTCTATAGCGGACTGGATTACTTGGAGTATTATTCCCAGATGCCAGCCCATAATACAGTGGTAGTGGATGGTGTATCGAGCTATCCGGTGATGATGTCGCAGCATGCCTTCAAAGTGATGGCTTTATCTCCAGAGGTTAGCGCAGAACAGCCTGCCAGCAAGAAACTCTCGGAACAAAAGGAGAAGATGACCTATGTTACAGTAAGCTTCCTTGAACCTGAAACACAGGCTGAGCAGCAGCGTACTACCGCCATCGTGAAGACCAGCGATAAGGGCGGTTATTATATCGATGTGTTCCGCAGCCGAAAGAAGGAAGGGGGCGACAAGACCCACGATTACTTCTATCACAATCTGGGACAGGAGATGAAAGTGATGGATGCGGCAAGCGGTAAAGCGCTCGATATGAAGCCAACCGAGGACCTCGCCTTTGCTGGCGGTCATCTCAATGCTTATTCCTATATATATAATAAGGTAAGTACCGAAATGGCCTCTTCCGTGAAGACTCAGTTCGTAACCAAGATAGAAGATGAAAAGGTGATGGAAGCGATGAATAATCAGAAGGAGATAACGATGACGATGTGGATGAAGGCGGATGAAAACCGCACCATCTTCCAGGCACTCTCTCCTGCCAATCTGGAATACGAGCGTATGCCTAACCAGCCTTATAAGGTAATTGACCAGCCGGTATTGACCTTCGTGGCTCGCCAGAAGGGTGAGGCTTGGAATCATCCTTTCGTCTGCGTATATGAGCCAAGTTCTGATACAGAACCAGGCGATATCGCATCAGTAGATTACTTTACGCCAAGCGAGCAGGGTGCCGTGGGCATCATCGTGAAGTTGAAGGATGGAGCTGAGCAGCGCATCGTCTGCTCAGAGAATGGAAAAGTTAGCCTTTCTAATTAATTTTTAAGCAATCCCTATAGCAATGGTTTATCATCGCTATAGGGATTGTTTTTGTTGTATAGCCAAGCCATTATAAAGGCGATCTCATCGTGAGCAAGAGAATACTTGTGGTAGAGTTGCTGGTCGATGCTCTCTATTGATTAGCCCCTAATTGCTGGAGATTGTTGATGAAAGTATTGACACTTACCGCTCCTTCTATGGGGGAATTCTCAAATACCATAAAATAGTAGAATTTAGCTCCAGCCAACTTAGACCATGTATCTCCACAAGCCAACTTGTTCTGGCTGTCAGAACCATCAAGATGATTGCCCTTGGTCTCTAACATGACTGTGACGCCATTGTTGAGAATAATGATAAAATCAGGATAAGCATTGATAAAACCATTGATGCAGAAACCTTTCCCTCTTTCTTGATTGCGATGCCAGCATTTTACGCAGTCAAGGCTGATTACCTGCTCAATGACTGTTCTCTCAAACCCATTGAATCCTTCTTCCTCTATATACATTTTCTTCTCAATGGCTGGTGCCTTGTCTTTGCTCAATACAATCTCATTAGGTAGGTGCTCTGTCTCTTGCAAAGAGATTTGTCCTGAGCGTATCCTGTCCTCAAATATTCTTTTGGCATAAGATATTTTGAGAGCCTTGACTTTGCTCTTGAACGACTGCACGGTCTCATTCAAGTTCTTTCCTAACATTTGAAGGTGCGACAAGTCGTAATCTTGAAGCACGTTTGTAATGTAGGTATGCAATTCACCGTCAGATATGCTGTTGTCTTGCGTCATGTCTCTGATGGACTTAGACAACTGAACGATAATGCTATTCTTGTCTTGGATGTTGCCATAGAAGTTTTCTAATTCATAAGCCTCTTTCTCCTTGACAGCAAAAGCGGTGATGTCATTCTCGTTGTTCTTGTCAATGTCAATCCTTCTGATGTTGGAAGTGTTATAGTTGAATTCGATGTGACGGTCTTCTGCCGAGAGATTGAAGCCTTCGAGCAATACTTCTGGAGTAACAAGAATCTTGGTGCTGCTTGTACCGAATATCCCATAGTCTTTTTCGGTATTGACATAGAACTTGGGCAATAAGATACTCTCTGCTAAATCTTCGTAGCTTTTTCTGATAGGGAATATGTTTGTCTTTTGCATGATTTCTTCGCTTATTCCACTATTGGTGGATTCCTTTACTTGCCGTTCGTAAGTTCGGCTCATTTCCTCCGCCTGTTTCATGAGTGAAATGGTGGCGGAGTCTTCTGGTATCGCTTTTTGTTGTGAGGTAGAAGGTATGTTGATATCTTCTGCTTCAAACCTCCATTCTGATTGTTCTTCTTGGCAAGCCTCATTCCCCTTTGGGTCGTTTAGCAAGCCAATTTCCAATGCTTCGTCGTTTCTAAAGTTTAACTTAGGCTCATTTGGAGCATCCGTCTTGTTTGCTGTCGTGTCGTTTGCGATATAGTCACGACGGCTGTACCCCGACATTCTCAGGCTTTCCACCACATTGTCAATGGTGGTGTGGAAGTTGGTGGATGATGTGAGTACATACGACATGTTGAGCAAGGCGCTGCCATGCTGTCTCGTGTAAGGCTGGCGCAAGACACGGCCTAATATTTGTTCCACGTCAATCTTGGAAGAGCGATTGGCTACCGATGCCAAGATGTAGGCGAACGGACAATCCCATCCTTCTTTCAAGGCGTTGACTGTGATGATGTATCTCACAGGACATTCTCGGCTCATCAAGTCGATGCCTTTCAGCTCATTTTGATTGGCTGTCTTTATCTTGATTTCCTCATTTGGGATTCCTGCTTTCACGAGTTTAGTCTTGATGTTGGAGAAGGTTACGCTGTCTTCGTCATTCTTGGGTTGTGCTTGGAAAAGGACGATAGGACGAATATAGTCGCCGCCATTAATCTCTTCGCTCTTGGCTTTGTCTTCCAAGTTCTTTCTGAGGGCTATGGCGCTATTGATTACATCTATATGATTCTGGTAGTTGCTCACCATGACAGGGAGTTTGACCATGTTTTCTCTTTTCAGGCTTGCTGGGTCAACAAAACTGATGATGTTACTCTTGTTGCGTGGAGTGGCTGTCAGGTTGAGCACGAAGCAAGGGTTGATGTTGGTGAGTGTGTCAATGCGCAGATCACCCTCGAAGTTATGGCTCTCGTCGATAATCGTGACGGGATTGAGATGGGCGATGACTTGAATGAGTGAGGTCTCGTCGGCACCTTCGATATGTTTCTCATTAGGAGAGTAGGTCTTGGCAAACTCGGTAAGATTTTCATTCTCGTTATACACTAATCGCTTGTCTGTGGCTTTCGTGGCAAATGATTGGATGCTCAATACGAAAATACTCAGTTGCTCTTTTATGATAGTTGGGTTGAAGTTTTGACCGAATAGAAGGGCTTGCTTGTCATACACTTCAACTCTTCCATTGAAGAGCGTATCAATTCTTTGACGATATGGATGTTGTGGATTCTTTAGATTCTCGTATGTCTGTTTGAGTATTGTGTCTGATGGTACAAACCATGCTACGACTTTAGTCCTATTCACAGGCATTGCGTCGAAGATAGTGCGTATGGCATTGCAGGCGATAAAAGTCTTACCGCCTGCGGTAGGTACTTTTATCGTCATGTTTGGAGCTCCATTCATGGTGTTGCAATAGGGATGAAAGGTCTCTTCACCTTGTTGGAGGGTAATGCCATTTTGCTTCCAGTAAGTGGAGAAAGCCTTATGGTTGCTTCCTTGCTCCTTTAGGATAGCTATGTATTGGGCAAGGTCGTTGAGGACTGCTTGCTGATATTGTTTTAATTCCATAATCTAAAATCGTTTGATGTCACGTGGTATCTTCTTGAACTTGATGTGATGCTCAGTCATGAACTTCTCATCGAGCAAACAACGGTCGGCGTAGATGATGTACATTTCGTGCTTGCTTTTTACGATGTTTGCCAATGTTGCGTAGCTTAGTGTTGTTGCCTTGTCTGTTTGATAATAGAAGTAATAGCCTGCTCGGTTGCACTCGTCGAGTAGGAATTCTTCGTCCTTGTCTTGTTGGCGTAAGAGAGGCAGCTTGGTCTCGGCATAGTATATGTATTCTCTTATCTTGTCTATGCTGACCTCCTCGTTCAAGTTGCCATCTTCGTTGAAGAGTGGGGCTCCTAATTCGTAATAGTCGAATGCACCGCCTAAGCCTTCCATTTTGTCATCATATATTTTCGTGCCGATTATTTTCAGGCAGTTGTCTGCTATCTTAGGCTTGCTAATCTTGGTGTATTCGTTGGCCTTTTCAATAGAGACGGCTTCTGCCTCTTTCAGAATTTCCTCGGCTTTGAGAATGTTCTTGGCAGTCAGTTTTTTGCTGTAAATTTCCTCCTCTTTCTTGCCCTTGAAGGGATAGCCTGAAATCGCACGGCGCATACGCTCGGCGGTAATGTTGTTTGCATAATCCATCATTTCGATTAATATGAAATTTAATTCATAGTCTAATGATTTATTTAAATCAATGATGGCGTGTCCTGTTGTGCCACTTCCAGCAAAGCTATCCAATACGATGTCCTCAGAGTTGCATATGATCTGAATGACAGATTTGATTAGTGCTATAGGCTTGGGGTAATTGAATTTCTTTTCTGCTTCAGGCAATATTTCTTTTAATAAGGATGAACCTTTAACCGTGTAGAAGGCTTTTTCTGTCCAAATTGTAGGAATCTGTTTCCCCTCAGTAGAGTTGTCACTGAGTTCAAGCGTCTTGTTTATATTGTCTCGGCTGATTACAGAAAGTATGCCTTTATTTATTTTATTTATAACACCATCAGGCAGGTATTGAATACTGTATAGATTCTTGCTTGTTCTTATAATGTTAGGTGTTATTTTAATATAGCCAAGTTCGTAATCTTGTTTAATGCGTTTTGGTATGAGTCTCCATACGCATTCTTTTCCTTTGCTGGTAATTGGCCAAATTGCCACACAATCATGAGGAGCTATTGAATAGTTATAAACATATTTGTCTATATAATCTTGCTCATAGCCTTCATCTTGCAGTTCTTTTATAGATTTTCCACAACCTTCGAATTTTCCAGTCTTTTTATTGATAAATATTGGATATGTTTGGTTTGGACGCTCTGTTTTATTGAACGTGCTTAGTGTCATACCTTCAAAAGGAGGCCGATTAGTACCTCCACAGAAATCTATAATTAACGGTTTGAACTCTTTATCTACAACAAATATTAGATATTCGTGTTGATAGTTGAAACCTCCAGATGGTTTCCCTCCTGATGTTTGTACTGTTATCGTAACGATTTGTTTTGTAGAGAAGAGCTCTTTAAGTATAGTTATTAATGAAATGAATTCATGGAATCCAATGCTTATAATTAAAGCACCATCCTCGCTTAATAACTTCTTCATCAATACGAGACGAGGATACATCATGCAGAGCCACTTGTCGTGTCGGCTCAAGTCTTCTCCTTCTTTGCCCACTACTTCTCCAAGCCATTTCTTGATATGAGGGGCGTTTACATTGTCGTTATAAACCCAATTTTCGTTACCTGTGTTATAAGGAGGGTCTATATAGATGCATTTGATTCGCCCTTCATACATGGGCATGAGAGATTTGAGTGCCAACAGATTATCTCCATGGATAATCATGTTGCCACTATGGGTTGGTTCTGTAGTCTGTCCTTTTTCGGCAGAATAACCGTATTGATGTTCCAATACATGATAGGGCACATCATTATGATGTCCCACCACTTTGTTTTTACCGATCCAATTAAGTGTTGGCATAATGTGCTATAGCTAAAAAGGAGCGTAGAACTATCTTGTCAGAAAAAACGGGCTTTTTAAACGAACAAATGCCTAAAGATGGAGCATAAAAGAAGCGTGAACTTCCCTTATCTACATCCTTAGGCATTTGGCGTGGCCCGTTAATCCAAGATAAGTTCAGCCCACGCTATAGCATGGGCATTTACGAACTTATTCTATTGGATTAACATCTTATCTATCGCCAAATTTCAAGGATGTTCCGAATAAATAGTAAACGCGTAATTATGATTACTTCAATATGTTATGTCAATGTTTCTTTCTGTTTCTTATATTCTTATTTTAAATGATTGGACAATATTGTTATATTCTAACATTTAAGAGAGTATGATTAAGCATTGGTCTCATGTGAATAGTTAGCGTAGTTACCCAAAATTTGTTCGATATGGATTACTTCTGGGCATGAATCCCATGTGAAGCCACCTCCCATTAGATACCAGTTGCTTCTTTCTTTAACAGGCACTTTCTTCATGCTTGGAAAAGCAGAAATAGGCATCGTTATAGAACGACCGTCTTGCAGGGTAACTTCAAACTTACCTCTCTTTGGGAACGATACAGCCTTGATTTTAGGCTTCACATTCCAATAACCTTCATTCTGATACATATTCTTACTTTTTTATTTTTATTATTCTTATAGTTTTACCTTCCTTGAATTGCTTCCATTGGTAAAGCAGTTTAGTTTGGTATCTCTTTGCTATATCAAGAACCTCTTTGACCTGTTTGTCAGTGAGGTCTCCTTGTTTTGCCATTTCTACTTCTGGTTCCAACCAAATCTTACAGAGTTCTTCTGTTCCTCGCTTACCTACATGAACATGAGCTCTGTTCTCATGGAAATCTGTGTTATAGAACAGAAAGTTCCAAATGATTTTGGCTGTTATGTATAGAAGAACTTTAGGCATAAATCCCCTCCTTCATGATTCTTTGTTTAAGCAAGCTATTCATCCTGTCTCTTACCCTAACCATATCGACCTTGGCTCCAAACAACTTTTCCAAGTCGGTTTGTATCAAGTCTAATGTCAAGAAAGAAGGAGCCTTGCCTTCGTAACAAACGTCAACATCACTCTCGTCAGTCTGTTCTCCACGAGCTACTGAACCAAAGATGCCAATCTTTGTCAATCCATATTTTGAAGTAGCGATACTCTTGTACGACTTCAAAAGGTTTAGTATTTCAGATGTTGTCTTCATTGTTATAATATTTATGTCCTTTATTTCACTCTTTCATACCCTTCGTAATAGTATGACAGTTCGATGCCCTTGAAGATGACTTCTCGGTTACGTGATTTCATCTTGTAAGATGCCTCATTACGAACCCACTGCAAAAATACGAACTTTTTTCTAAACTCTCGCATAAATGAGGGAAATATTTTCATTTATCATTCGTTTTAAGTAATAAGTCCATTTGGTACGTATTATCCATATAAGCGATAGACGCACCCAATAGTGTCGCCTTTTAGTCCCTACTAGCGATTGAGCCTCGTCCCTAGTACCGATCAAGCCTCGTCCCTAGTAGGGACTAAAAAGCTCCGCTATAGGGATGGAAACGATGATAAAGTAATAACGAAACAAAACAATAAGGAATATGACATGTAAAAATCGAATGAGGGGTGTTTTGCTCTTCTTGTTTTTAATATGGGGCGTAGTAGAGCAAGTGTATGCCCAGCAAACCTTGCAGTCGCCTGACGGCAAATACAACTTCGTCTTCGAGCAGAAAGACGGAAGATTAACCTATCGCCTCGACTATGCAGCTAAGCAGGTGATAGAAGAGGGTGAATTAGGCGTGAACATCGACAACCATCTGGTAGAGTCGGCGATGGGCATCCCAGTAGATAATAGCAAGGTATGGACCACCGGTATGGAAGTAATCAACGTAGAGCGTGCAGCCCTGCGATTTGTTCCTGTAAAATAAAAATTGTTAGTTTTATCGTTATGATAGTGAAAGTCTCGGTTGCCCATTGGGTAGTCGGGGCTTTTTTCCATTATGAAGGAAGCAACAATGTATATTTGGCAGCAAGAGGATTGGCCTCACATCATCTGAACAAATCCTCCATTGTGATAACGCTTTGTACTCGTCCTGCATACTCATTGAATTTCAATCCGTATGTTGTGACAAGCGTTAGGTGGAGGGCATTCTTGCATTTGGTCTCTTCCACGAATGTACTGAGTTTATGGCGCAAGTTCTTGTCGTAGGATGCATTGATGGAGAAATCGTCCTCACAGAATTTCATTTCGCAGATATTGCTAACATGGTCAGCACGGTCTATCACCAAGTCTATCTGTGCCCCATCTTTTTCCTTGCGACTTTTCCAAGGAGCAGCTTCTGTTTGCACGCCACTGATGCCAAGGGCTTGCTTGATTTGTGGCAGGTGATAGAAGCAAAGTGACTCAAAAGTAAACCCTCTCCATGCTGTAAGGGCAGGAGTGAGCAGGTTGTCTTGCCAAAAACGAGGATTGGTGGTCTTTTTGCCATCTATAAAAGAGAGGTAGAACTTGCTATAGAAGTCGGTGAGGCGATAATAGACTTCTCGCTTCGGATAGCCATATTTGACATAGGATGCTATAAAGTCACTTACTTCTAATGTCTTTAAGGTTGCAGATAAGCCTCCACCATCAGACATTTTGGTTAGCTCCGTAATCTCCTTTCTTGTAAAACCTTGTTGTTTTTGGGCAAGCAGTCGAACTATCTTCTTGCAGTCTTCGGCATTGGTGAAGAGAGAAGAGTAGAGACGGTCGAACTCCAAGCTCAGTTTGGCATTAGATTCGAAGAATAGACGATCGATGTTTTGTGCCAGACTTTTCCCTTTTTGGAGCATAGATATATAATAAGGTATGCCACCTGTAGCCATGTAGCATTGCACTTGGTCATACTTCGACATCACAATACCATTTTCCTTGTAATAGCTTTCACATTCGCCCAAAGTGAATGGGCGAAGCTTTATCTCGTCGGTCGTTCTGTCGAAGAGACCTCCTCTGTTGTTGAGCAACTTGTCTGAAATCCAAGATGTCGCAGAACCGCAAACTATCAGCATCAAGTTCTCTCTTCCTGCTCCCCATCCATTCCAGAAATGTTCCAGTGCAGTGATAAAGCCTGAGCGTGGAGTGTCCATCCAAGGCAACTCGTCGATGAAGACAACTTGGCGTTTGCTTTGGTCTTGTTTTTCCAAGAGTTTGATGAGTGCATCGAATGCTTCCAACCAGTCGGTCGGAACGGTCTTGATGTCACTGCCGTATTTGACGAGTGAAGAATAGAAGTTGCTGAGCTGATGCTCCTTCAGTTTCTTTCCTTTCAACTCGTATGGTGACAAACCAGTATGGTAGAAGGTGAGTTTCTTGTCCAACAATTCCCTAACCAGAAATGTCTTTCCCACTCGTCTTCTGCCATAAACAACAGCAAACACAGGCTTGTTTGCCTGGTATAGAGCTTCTATCTCTTTGATTTCCTGTTCTCTTCCGATAATTTTCTGTGCCATACGCTTAGTCGTTATTCTGCTGCAAAGATACTAAAAATATCGTTTGGCGCAAAATAACGAACGGTTATTTTGCGCCAAATGGGTTAAAAAAAGGCATTTGGCGCAGAATAACGACATTTTTTAAGTATAAACATAGTTCCTTTCTACGATGCTCACCATTGTCGTTACGTGGTGTATTGGCAGAAGTAAGATACAAGATAGGACGAAAAAGAGGGTGTAAGCTATAAGTGTGGGAAGTGTGGGTTGCGTATATTTTATATAGTAATCATGTAATACGTGTAATAACAATCAAAAATAACAAACCAAAACAATTTAATGATGAAAATAATGTCACTCAATTATTTGGTAAGGTGCTTCATGCTGGTTGCACTTTCTGCAAGTTGGAATCCCATCTCTGCCATAGATTATTCAGGAAATAATGAATGGGAGAATCCAACGGTGTTTGAACGAGGTAAGGAAAAACCTCACGCCTGGTTCAAGACTTCTTATGTCAAGTCCTTGAACGGTATGTGGCGTTTCCGTTATGATGACAACATTAAACAGGCACCCACCGACTTCTACCTTTCTCATTATGATGATTCCAAATGGGCAAAGATTCCTGTGCCTTCCAACTGGGAATTGCAAGGTTTCGGGACACCCATATTTATTAATTTCAAGTATAATTGGACTCCTAATCCTCCTTATATAGACATTCCTAATCCAGTGGGGACTTATCGCACTTCCTTTACGGTTCCGCAAGATTGGGGCAATAGGGAAGTGGTGCTTCATTTTGGATCTATCACAGGTTATGCCAGGGTATATGTAAATGGACAGGAAGTCGGCATGACCAAGTGTAGCAAGACCCCAGCGGAGTTTGATGTGACGAAATACTTGAAGTCGGGCAACAATAGCTTGGCGGTACAGGTCTATCGCTATCATGATGGAAGTTACATGGAAGACCAGGACTTTTGGCGTATCACGGGCATAGAACGTGAGGTCTATCTTCAGGCTTACCAAAAGAGTAATGTATGGGACTATGCCATCGAGGCAACTCCTACGGACAATTATCGCAATGGACTTTTCAAAGCCGATGTAACCTTGAGAAACTTTGCTGATGCAACGACGAATGGTTCACTTCTTCTCCAATTGCTTGATGACAATGGCAAGGTGGTGTATCAGGAAAGCAAGACAGCACAGGGTAAGGGGGAATATCAAACCCTATCTTTTGGCAAGGCACTCAAACATGTGAAATTATGGAGTGCCGAGAAGCCTAACCTCTATAAGTGCCAGTTGATATACGGCAAGGATACGGTGAAAGCAAATGTAGGCTTCCGAGAGGTGAAGATAGAGAACAGCCGATTGATGGTGAATGGTAAGGTCGTATATATAAAAGGTGTAAACCGACATGAAGCCAATGACTCGCTTGGTCATGTACCTACCAAGGACATCATGATGCACGACCTCAAGCTCTTGAAGAGCTTAAACATCAATGCCGTAAGATGCTCTCATTATCCTAATGACCCACTATGGTATGACCTTTGCGATGAGTATGGTATTTATTTGGTGGATGAGGCAAATATAGAGACCCACGGAATGGGTAGCGTGCCTTATTTCAGCGATACCATTCCACATCCTGCTTATCGACCAGAATGGGTGGCGGTACATGAGGATCGCATCCATCGCATGTATTATCGTGACCGCAGTCACCCTTCTATCATTGGTTGGTCCTTGGGCAACGAATGCGGAAACGGCAAGGTGTTCCATGACCAATACAAATGGTTGAAGGCTGCCGACAAGACAAGATATGTGCAGTTCGAGCAGGCTTGGGAGGATTGGAACACAGACGTGGTGGCTCTGATGTATCCAAACTTTGATAGGATGAAAGCTTATGCCAAGAGTGGAAAAACTCGCCCGTTCATCATGTGCGAATATGCCCACTCGCAAGGTAACAGTACGGGTAACTTCCAAGACTTGTGGGATGTTATCAAGCAGGCTCCAAATCTTCAGGGTGGTTTCATCTGGGATTTCCAAGACCAGGGATTCAAGCGCACCATCAATGAGAACACAGACCATCGTACCTATTATATGTATAATGGTGGCATGGGCAGTTATGTATGGCCTGATGACGAAAACAGTGGCACTGATGGCATTATAGCCAGTGATGGCACGCCTAAGCCTGGAGCTTGGGAGGTGAAGAAAGTCTATCAGAACATCAACTTCAAACTTCTTGATTGGAATACAGGCAGGCTTTTGGTGAAGAATGAATATAACTTTACTTCTTCTGATGAGTTTGATTTCTCTTGGACTCTCCATCATGAGGGTGAGTTAGCGGAACAAGGAAAGTTTGCTGCACGAGTGGCAGCAGGTGACTCTACCATTGTGAAACTTCGCTTGCCAAAATTGGAAGCGCAAGGTGAATATACCTTGGAGGTGTATGCCAAGTTGCGCAAGGCGACTCCTTTACTGGAGGCTGGAACCGAGGTCGCCAAGGAACAGTTCGTGAAGGCGATGCAACCTAAGACAGAAGCTGTTTTTGCTGATAATGGAAAGCTGAAATGGAAGGATGATGGCAGAAACATCACTTTCTCCAATGATCATGTGAGCGGTGCCATCGACCGTCGCTCGGGTAAGATTTGGGAATTGACTTACGATGGACAGCAAGTGCTCTCAGGACGTTCTACCATCGAGCCATATTTCTGGCGTGCTCCTAACGACAATGACTTTGGCAATGGTATGCCGATGCGCCTGGGTGTATGGCGTTCTGTGCAAACCAATAGTTGGGTCAAGAAATGTACCATAGGTAAGATGGGAGAGGAAGGACTGCCTATTGACTTCATCTTGCATTTCGATGACATTGACCAGGATTACCAGCTTAGTTATCTGATTCGTAAGGATGGAAGTGTTCAAGTGACTGCCGAGATGAATACGACAGGTCGTAAACTTCCAGAAATGCCACGCTTTGGTATGCGTTTCACATTGGCTGAGGGATTCGAGAATGTAAGCTATTATGGGCGGGGACCTATCGAAAACTATTCCGATCGCAAGACAGGACAGTTTATTGGTCGCTATGACACCACCGTATCGGATATGTATTACCCATACGCTCGCCCACAACAGAATGGAAACCATACGGATGTGAGATGGGCGAAACTTACCGATGCTCAAAAGGGTGTGAGCGTGAAGATAGCATCGTTGGGAGATATGGATTTCTCAGCTTTGCACTATATGGATGAAGACTTTGACCCAGGAAATACCCGTAAGATGCGCCATACCAAGGACCTTTATGAGCGTAAAGAAACTTATGTGATTACCGGCAACGTGATGCGTGGCTTGGGTGGTGACAATAGTTGGGGAGAATATCCTCATAAGGAGTATCGCCATTATTCTGGGAAATATAAGTTCTCATACGTCTTATCATTAGAAGGAAAATAAGATTTTTTGCAAAAACTTAGAGAAAACTTAATTTTAGAATTAAGTGTCACTCTAAGTTTTTGCGTACTTATGGTATAAGTTACATTCAAACATAGTATAATTATGAAAAGAACAATAATGATATTAACCTTTCTCGTTGTGTGTGGTATTGCCATGCAAGCACGAGTCTTTGTGCATCCAGGAAGTTTGCTTTCTATGTCTGAACTGAAAACCATCAAGGAGCATATCGCACATAAAGATGAGTTGTTTTATGGGGAATAGCAAAAATTCTTGGCAGATGCGATGTGCCAATCTACGTGGACTGCACACAATCCAGTCTCTGACCCAGGTGGCTCAGATGGTACTCGCCAAAGGTGTAGCAAGGATGCTGTAGCTGCACAATACAATGCTATCATTTGGCAATTGACAGGTAATAAGGCTCATGCAGATGCTGCAGTGAGAACTTTAATGGGATGGTGTAATACCATTAAGACTGCCCAGGAACAATTGCGTCAATATCCTTGCCGAGACATGGCTTTGGCGGCAGAACTTCTTCGCTATTCTGATGGCTCTTTCTATGAGGGATGGACTATATCGGATAGAGAAAAGTTTATGGCTATGGTCAAGAATATCTTTGTTCCTTCCTTGCGTGAGCAGAAGACAAATGGTATGAGTAGTTGGTCGGCAGGTGCTATAGATGGATTGTTAGCAGCAGGTGTTCTTCTTGATGACGAAAACATTTATGAGGAAGCTTTGGGATATTATTCAGACCCAACAATACCAGGTAGTATAGAATCTTGTTCTCTTCCTACTGGTCAGTCTAAAGAAATGGGACGTGATAATGTGCATGCTTTGCTTACTTTGGATGATTTGGCAAGAATGGCTCAGATTGCGTGGTCGCAAGGCGATGACCTTTATAGTGTGTTGGATAATAGATTGCTGAAAGTTTTTGATTATTGGTGTCGTTACAATTCAGGACATGAAGACACCATTTATGAGCCATGGGACAACTGGTATTATATTTCCACCCATGATAATGGTTTCCGTCTTCGTCCTGATGGTAATAACTTTGAAAGTGTTTATCATCATTATAAGGAAAGACTTGGAATGAATGAGGACAATTTTCCTTATCTATCAATCTATACCAAATTGGGACGTCCAGAGCAGGACTATCATACCCTTTTTTATGCAAAGTCATTGGAGACTTCTCCTATATTTACGACCGTTCCAGAACAACCTGTAGGGTTGAAGGCAGAGGGAAACATAGGGTGCGTTTATCTCTCATGGGATCATCCTTTGAAAGAAGATGCTCGTGGTTTTTATGTTTATCGTAGCACAGACAACAAGAGATTTACAACGCTCAAAGAGTGGGATTATTATACCAATAATAAATACAAGGATGTAACGGCAGAGATAGGTAAAACCTATTATTATAAGGTGGCATTTAAGAATTATGCAGGTCGTAGCAAACTAACCAATTCGGTTAGTGCTGTTGCTGAAGCTGGTAGTACGACATTACCTGAAGGTTGGAATGTGGAAAATATTGGAACCGATGTAGGTTATGCTTTATATACTTCAAGTTGCAATGGCACTTTTGCAGTCAATGGTACTGGCACGGATTTGAATAAAACGGGCGATTCTTATACTTTTGCTTATCATAAGATGCAAGGTGATGGCTCTTTGGTCGTAAGAATCACTTCTGCAGACATTAACTTTAAGCGAACTGGTGTGATGGTTCGTCAAACTCTAAGTCCCACCTCGAAAGTGGTAGGTTTAGGATTGAGTGATGCGGGTCGTCGTTATTGCTATAATTTTTTGCGTGATGCCAATGGGGCGGGATTCAACTGGACTAAAGGATGTGACTTTACGTATGCACCTTGTTGGTTTAAGTTAGAACGTAAAGGCAATACATTTGTTACCTATCAGTCGCGTGATGGCGTTAATTGGTATGTTGTCGCAGAAAACGATTGCTCAATGTCCCCAAATGTTTATATCGGTATGTTTACTTGTACAGGTTCTAATACAGGAGACCCTTATCAAGCCATATTTGACAATGTAAGCGTCACAGATGAAACTACAGGAATTTATCCCAGGCAAACAGAGGAAATGGGGAAGGTAAACTCTTCTAAAGTTTATGATTTGTCAGGGCGTGTTGTTGCAAATGCTCAACAATGGGAAGCGGTAAAGACAACTTTACATAAAGGCATTTACGTGTTGAATGGCAGAAAAATGGTTGTTAAGTGATATTAAGGTGTGAGTCATAGGAGTAATCTTATGACTCATTTTTTTTGTAGATTTTTCCTTTCAATATTTGGAGCTTTCATCTATTTTGATTACTTTTGCATCTAAATAACCAATTTTAATAATTAAAAGCTGACATGAAAGTTCTTAAATATATGTTTTTTTGGATATTGTTATTCATAGAGATGCCATTATGGGCAGATTCTATGGGTTACGAAAATGTGCTGAAAAATGTATCTTTGGACAATGGGTTTGTCAATCTTTCCGTTTCTGATTTTTTCATGGATGCAGACGGCCAGATGTGGATGAGTACTTCGCAAGGCTTGTTTGTATATAATGGACAATATCTCACATCGTTCAATTTGCCAGAGGTGTCTCCTCGGGATTTGTCTTGTTATCATGTAGATATCAATAGCCGTGGGGATGTCTATGTTGCAGGGAGTGGAGGTTTGTTTGTCTTGCCATTTGGTCAAGATCGGATGAAACGAGTGATTGATCATATGGTCTTGAGTGTCAAGGCAACAGGAAACCAAATTTTTTATGGAGATAAGGAAGGACTTCATTCCTTGGATGAAAAGGGAAATTCAAAACTACTTTATAGGTGTACCTTGGAAGATATATCTGTAAGATGTATTCGTATAGAGGGGGATAAGGTTTGGTTTACGGCATCTCGTCGCTTGGGTTGTTTTGATATGAAAACGAAAAAGGTGAACCTTTATTATGTGTCGTCAACCTCTTCTCTTACGGATTTTTCTGTATTTAAAGATAAGATTTATCTTGGAACAAAGAGTGATGGTTTGCTGGTCTTTGATATTTCAAGAAAACGACAAAAAAAAGTAGCCTCTGTTTTAGGAAGGATTATAAACAGTGTGAAGGTCTGTGGGGGCGATGTCTTGGTTGCAACCGATGGATTTGGCGCATACGTGCTAGATGGTAATACCACAGAAGTGAAGGAACAATACTCTGTGATGGGAACAGGAAAGTATCATTTGCCAGATAATACACTTTATTGTTTCTTGCGTGATAAACATGGGGTCAATTGGTTTGGTGTCTTCTACTATGGCATACTTCATAGTTATTATTCCCAACCTATATTTTCTGTTTTCTCAGAAAATGGCTTTACTTCAAAAGATAAAAGCGTACGTTGTTTCTTACAAGACAAGGATGTCTTTCTGTTGGGTACCCGATCTGGGCTTTATTGGAAAAAGATTGGGATGAGTATGCCAAGTTTGGTCTCTTGCTCGGATTATGGTACAGCGATAATCACCGATATGATTAAATTTGGCGGTAATTATTATATCTCCACTTATGACAATGGCCTTTTGGTGTTGGACTTATCTACAGGAACCTTGAAACATGCGGAAGGAAATGCTTTTTTCAAAAATTCTTCTTTTTATTACATGCGAAAGAGTCCCGATGGTTCTTTGTGGATTACCGGTAGCGAGGGTGTGTTTGTCATAAAACCAACAGGTGAGGTCAAGCTGGTATTGATTCAAGACAAGAAGATAAGGCGTATGCCGATGCAAGGCATAGAGTTTGATGGTCAAGGTAGAGCCTGGATCGGAAGTAATTTTGGAGTAGTCTTGATAGATTCTCATACATATCGTGTCCAGAATTTCAAAGGCGATATGAAGGCTTTTTCCAACACCATGAGCTGGAAAATTGCCAAGGGGCATCATGACCAAATGTTGGTCTATTCAGATGATAGTCTCAAGATATATAATACCAAATCCTTGCAACATCAAGATTTAGCGCTGCCAGAGATGATGATAGGCGACCGTTGCTGTGTCGTTTATGATGACCAAAAAGGACATTACTATATTGCTAATGAAAAAGATTTGTTCAGGACAGATTATGATTTTGACGATGTACTAAGTATCGGTTCTATGCAAAACTTGGGTATCAATTATATCTCATCTAATGGCATCGTAAATAAGAATGGAGAACTTTGGGTTTGTTCGGGGAATGGGTTGTACCATACAAAGTTAGAGACTTTGGAAAAGAGTATTGCCAACAAGGCACATTTCCCTATCATTCCTTATCGCCTTTCTTTTGGAGGTTCTTTGACAGGTATAGGTGTGGAGCGTGAGGTTTTGCATGACAAGAATATACATACAACTTGGAATTTTGTGCAGTCAAGGGTCAGTTTTATTCCTGTATTTGGAGATTTTGCAAGACAGGAGGGACGTATTTATGAATATCGCATAGACCAGGGAGATTGGATAGCTTGCAAGGATCAATATGTGGATATACAAGGCTTGTTGCCAGGCAAGCATCGTTTGGCAGTGAGACTTTTGGGTATTCCTTCTTCCGAAACAGTTTACTTGCTTTGGGTTACTCCTTCTTTCCTGTTTTGGGTAGAAATGCTTCTCTTTGTGTTGGCTGTGTTTGCAGGCTTTCGTTTCAAGTCTTATCGCAAGAAAACCAATATTTTGCTGGATGAGCGTAATATCATTGAACAGGCCTTGATAGAGGTGGAAGAGGTGCAGAATAAGGAAGAAGAAAAACTTGATGAAATTCCGCAGGAAAATAAGAAAACGGTCAAGATTAACCATGCGGAAATGGAGAAGTTGTTCTTGCGTGTGGATGAACTGATGAAGACGGAAAAGCCTTATTTGAGCCAAGACATGCGATTGAGCGACTTGTCAACGGCAATGGGAGTATCTAATGCGATTTTAAGTAATATGTTTAAGTATTACTTGGAATTAGGCTATTATGATTATGTAAACGGTTATCGCCTGAAAGAGTTCAAGCGTTATTTGGAAGAAAAGGCTTATAAGCAATATACCATCATTGCTTTGAGTGAGAAATGTGGTTTTAAAAAGTCTTCCTTCTTTACGACTTTCCGCAAAATGGAAGGTATGACCCCGACGGAATATTTGCAAAAGCATACTTGAATTTTTGATGAAAGACTATATGGAGAGTCCAAATTAACGATTAAAGCTAATTTGGACTCTTGTTGTATGTGCTTGATAATTAGAGGTTTATTTGTTCTGTAGTCCAAATTGTTCATGTTGGATTTTTCTTATGTGTCAAGGAGATACATGTATGAAAAAATAATTCTATCTTTGCAATCGCAAATGTAATTTAAAACGGAAAAAGAAACCTGTAATGAAGACAATGAATAAAATCGACAATCTTAAAACCCAGCAGAATTTATTGCTTGGTCGCCTCTGTTCGGAGAGCCGTAAGGATTTCTTAGCCTATTTTTTAAAATATACTAAGGATATGGATAAAGCTGAAGATATGACTCAGCAGTTGTTTCTTCACCTATTGTTGTATAAGGAACCCATTCTTCCTGACACGTTGAAAAGTTTTGCTTTTCAAGCGGCTCGTCGCCTTATCATAGATGATGCTCGTCGCATTGCGTGTCATCGTGCTAGGATGGATTTTTATACTACTCATTTCAAAAATGAGACAGAACAAGTTGATGCCCAGCAGATGATGAATTGTGCTCAAATCAAAAAAATAGAGAAGGATGCAATATCAACATTGGGCAAGAAGGCTTCTTTAGTTTATGAGTTAAGTCGTTTTGATGGGCTGTCAGTTGATGAGATTGCTGCTAAAATGAAAACGAAGCGTAGAACGATAGAGTCTCAATTATATTTTTCAAGGCGTTATGTACGCCAAGTGTTGTCTCGTGTAATGGTAACAATCGTTTTCTTGTTTTCGTTGTGTTCTCTGGTTCCTGCAGCAAATGACAATGCGCGTTATCTGTTTGCAACTAAGTCACGTGTGGATTTGGCTAAATCTCGTATCGCGAAAGAACCTGTCATGGCAAACTATTGGAAAAGTTTGGAGGATAAAGCAAACAAGTCTCTCAAAAATACAGATTTGAGAAACGTGGAATATGTGTCTTTGGCCTATCGTATGACAGGTAAGAAGGAATATGCTGAGAATTTACGCAAAAGTTTGTTGCAATTTGAAAAAACTGCAACATGGGGTAGTGCAGAGATGCTGGCTCGTAAGCCTCAGTGGACTTCTGATTTGGGGCAGGCTTATAAATGTTATTTGGCTGCTGTGGCTTATAATGCAGTTCGCAACTATTTGTCGGCTTCTGACCGAAAGAAAATTGCCAAGTCACTTTATCGTATAGGGTTGAAACCTGCTATAGGTGATTGGATTGATCCTACGACTCGTATCCATTCCCTTAATTCCATGGGACATAACTGGTGGGCAGCTTGTGCAGGTCAAGGAGGTATGTTGGCATTGAGCTTGGCTGAGGACTTGCCTGAGGCAAAGATAGCTGCCAGTAAAGTATTGGAGGCAATGCCTCAGTGGTTTGCTTTTGAGGGGGATGTGTTACAGAATAAGCCTCGGTCTTTTGATGAAGCGGGTGGTATGTATGAGAGTGTCAGTTATGCCAATTATGGTATTCAAGAAGCTTTGCTCTTTTTGGTGGCTTATAAGAATATGTATCCACAGGCACAATTGCCTAAGATTCCTCAATTGAATAAACTCGCAGACTTTTATTTCAATGTCTGTTATCCGTCTTCTTCTATATTAAGATGTATGAACTTTGGAGATGGTGGTTCGTATGTTACAGGCTTGGGAAACATGTCTTTGGCAAACTATCTGGGCTATCCGATAAATAATCTTGGTTGGTATGCAAGCATGATGCAAGATGGAACCAATAAAGAAGAGCTTTACCGTAATAATCCAATAGGATTCCTTTATACAATCTATGAGAATGATGTTAGAACTCCTTTGCTCCCAACTTCTCATTTGTGGAAAACCTTTGGATGGGCTACTATGCGTGATTCTTGGCAGAAGGATGCCACAATGTTGGCGGTGAAGAGTGGCTATACATGGAATCATACTCATGCGGATGCCAATTCTTTCATTCTGTTTCATCATGGTGTGGATATTATCAAGGATGGTGGTAACTGTAGTTATCCTTTGGAACAATATCGTAAATATTTTTTTCAAAGTCAAGCCCATAATGTAGTACTGTTCAATGGGAAGGGACAATCGACAGAACAACAATATCATGGGGCTTTGCTGCAAGGTAAGTTGCAATATATGATGGATGCGGGCAACATGAAATATCTTTTGGCAAATGGCACAGGACCGATGGCAGATAAGCTGATTCGTAATTTCCGCCATTTCCTCTGGTTGGATAAGGTGGTCTTGGTTATTGATGATTTGGAGAGTTATGAGCAAGGCTCTTACGAATGGTTATGGCATACGAATGGTAAGACTTGGAACAATAATGGACGGTTAAGTGTAGAGAATGGTAATGCGGCAGTCGATATATTACCGCTTTATCCTGCATTAATGGTTCCCTCTGGTTTTGTACATGATTATCCTACCTATTTATATATAAAGGAGCATCAAGGACCTATTGATCACCACCAAGACCAAACAGAAACATATTATGGATTGAACCTTCCTCAGCCAGCTAAGAAAGTAAAGGGACTTACTGCCATTATTCTAAAAGATAATCCTAAGGATAAGGATTTGCCTGTATTTGAAAAGAGACAGGGAGATGATTGGATTGGAGTCCGTATGACCCAAGGTGATCAGGTGACGGATGTCTATCTCAACCAACTGGCAGATGGAACATTGATGCATAGCAACTCTTGGATTCAAGCAGATGGTTGGACGACGGATGCCTATATCTTGGCGGTCACTTATAATAAAAAGGATGGAGCAGAGAAAGCCAAGCGCATATTTGTAGGTTACGGCAGTTCCTTGAGAAGGCAAAATGAGGTTTGGTATTCTTCCTTGAGCAAACTGTATTATATGCAGACTGAACAACAGGGAAAGGCGCAGTTCTTGATAGACGGTGCAGCGCATTATGATGCAATCTTTAAGCCATTGAAGAAAACTTCACAAGTATTAGTCAATGGAAAGTTGACTTCTGTGGAGAAAGACAAGTTTGGTGTAAGGATACAAAAATAAAGGAATATGGACAGGAAATGATAAAAAGGCACCTGTTTGGATATATAATATTCCGAATTAAACAAGTTGGAGTGTTCAAGGGTAGGGAAAAGCTGAAGTTTTTCTGTTTTTCATACCTTTGCAGCAGAATTCTAAAATAAACAGTCAACGATATGAAACAGACAGCTAATAATCAGGGGCAAATGATTGCCAACTTCTATACAGTTTACCAGGCAGACCTCGTAAACTTTGCCATTTCTCGTTTGGGCAACCGCGAGGAGAGTGAGGATCTCGTACAGGATGTCTTCATCAAGATGATGAGCTTTGAGGATATGGTCACAGGAGACATCGCTCTGGAGATGAATGTCTCCAAGCGCACCGTGGAGTCTCAGCTCTTCACCTCTCGTAAGCAAGTGAGAGTCATGCTGAGCATGGCGATGTAATGTTTAATTCAAATTTAATCCACTTTTTAAAGTGGAGTCAACATTTAAACTTAAAAACAATGAGAAAATTATCTTTTATTTTTTTGATGTTGGTTGCATTTGTCTTTACTGTCAGTGCCCAACGCACATTCAAGCATCCTGGTAGTATCCTGGCTGCTTCAGACTTGGAAAGAATCAAGACTCATGTCAATGCCGGTGACGAGCCTTGGGCTTCGCTTTGGAAAGAGATGCAAGCCGATAATTTCGCCAAGCCTACTTATACCCCCTATGCTCGTGCAGAGATAGGCGGAAGTAATGGACAGCGCCAACGTGCGGCGCAAGACGCTTATGCTGCCATGATTAATGCCATAGAGTGGCATGTAACAGGCAATGAGGCTTATGCCAAGTGTGCAGCAAATATCTTGTCGGCATGGGCTACCACTTTGGAGACCGCCACAGCTGAACTCTATCAGTATCCATCTCGTGCCCTGATACTTGCTGCTGAGATGCTCCGCAATACGGATGGTAGTTTTTATCAGGGATGGGAGGCTAAGAACCGTGATCTTTTCCTTTCTAAGGTGCGTACAGTTCTTTATCCCGCATGCCGCCAGTTCTGCACTTACACAAACTCTCATCCTTCTTGGTACACTCCAGCAGCCTTGGCAGTTATTGCTGCTGGTGTATTGCTCGATGATGAGAAGATTTATCAGGAAGGTTATCAGTTGATGTTGGATGAGTCCCATTGGGGCACCATGTTTGGTGGAAGCATTGACCCTAGTGGTCAGATGCGAGAGATGGGACGTGACAATGTACATGGTGGACTGACCTTGGGTGACATAGCTCAGGCATGTCTTGTATGTTGGAATCAGGGCGATGATCTCTTTGGTGCTGGAGACAACCGTCTCCTCAAGGGTATGGAGTATTGGTGTCGATACAACACAGGTCATACTGATGCCCCTTTCGAGCCAGTTGATTGCAGTGGACTAGATAATATGAGTGGAATCAAGTTCTATTATATTTCAACTCACAACAATGGTTTCCGTCTTCGTCCTGATGCTTGCTGCTTCGAGGCGGTATATCATCATTACAAGGAAGTGAAAGGAATGGATGACAGCTTGTTCCCTTATCTGACAATGGCAGCTAAATTAGCTCGCCCTGACACACGCAATGAATTGTTGGGATATGGCACTCTTTTCTTTACGATAGATGCTGCAGCATCACCTTATTTTACTGAGGTGCCAGCAAAGCTTGTCAACTTGAAGGCTGAGGATGGATTTAAGAAAATTCGTATTAGTTGGAATCATCCTGTGGGTGAAGATGCCAGGGGATTTGTTGTATATCGTTCTGAGGATGGCAAGAATTTCTCTACACTTAAGACCTGGGATTATTATACCAATAATGAGTATATAGACGAACAGGTGGAAGTGGGGAAAACTTACTATTATAAGGTAAGATTGCTCAATAAGGCTGGTTACAGCGAGTTTAGCGAGGTGGTCAGTGCTACTGCGCAAGAAGGTAGCGACGCCCTGCCTGCTAGATGGACGTTTGCTCCTATTGGCAATACACTGGGAGGTTCGCTCTTTACTGTTGCGCAAGATTCAACATTTGCCGTAGGTGGTGCTGGTAAAGACATTGGAGGAACAGCAGACTCTGAGGGGTTTGTATATCTGAAGATGAAGGGTGATGCCACTCTCACTGTGCGACTGTCTAGTACAGAAGAAGCTTTCTATAAGGTCGGTATTCAGATGCGTTCTACCTTAGTGGCTGGAGCGCAGAGAGTGGGAATTACGTTAGGCGAAAAGGGATGCCGCATACTTCGCACTTGTACACGTTCTTCTTCAAATGGAAATACTGTTTGGAAGGAAGCTACCAATTATGGCAAGGCACCAATGTGGATGCGTATCAAGCGTCAGGGCAAACTCTTTACTACTTACATTAGCCGAGATAATTTAACTTGGCATCAGGTGGGTGAAAGCACTGTCAGCATGCCTTCTATCTATTATGTGGGAATGGCAAGTTGCTCTGGTAATGCTAGCAAGGTGTACCAGGCTGTGTTTGATCATGTGAAAGTAGAAGGGACGGTATGTGAACCAGGTTCAAGGCCTGCGGCTCCTACTTCATTAGCGGCTTCTTGGCCAGGGGAAAAACATGTGTATCTCTCTTGGAGATCTACTGCTAATGCGGATAGCTTCTATGTCTATCGTTCTGTTGATAGGGAGTCTTATGAATGTATCGCTAAAACACGTGCCACAAGTTTGGTGGATGAGATTAGTGAGAATGGTACATATTATTATAAGGTGTCAGCAAAGAATGACTGGGGTGAAGGTGTCTGCTCTTCAGTTAAGACCGTTACCACTTATGATAGTGAGAAACTTAATGGAACTATAATCGGATCGGAGGGTTCTTATAAAAATAATTCCTCTCGTACTATTACGGCAGCTTTGGATGGCAATCTCTCTACTTTCTTTGATGCCAAAAATGAGTCTGGTGACTGGCTGGGATACGATATGGGCGAGGGCAATTCTGCTATGTTGTTATATGTGAAGTATGCTCCTAGAGTGGGCTATGCCTCTCGAATGGTAGGAGGAAAGTTCCAGGTTTCTAACACGGAAGATTTCAAATCTGCTATTACTGTTGCTACGATTGCCTCTGCTCCTGTAGAGAATCAACTCACTCTGTTGGGGGCTCCTGCTGGTAAGTTCTATCGTTACATGAGATATATTGGTCCAGATAAAGGCTGTTGCAATGTGGCCGAGATTGAGTTTTATGGAGTAAAAAAGACGGTGGAAACTGGCATAGAGAATGTATCAGTATCAAGCAAATCCCTTGTTTCCGACCGCATCTACAATTTGCAAGGACAAGAGGTCAAAACTGTAGGAAAGGGCCTGTATATTATCAATGGTAAGAAAGTAGTGGTAAGATAATGCGCAGACATTTTATATTCCACCTTCACCCATAGTTGTAAATCATAAATAAACACAAAATACACAAACTTGTATAACACAACCTTGTGTATTTTGTGTTCAGATAAACTTTTTTCGCTGTGGTTTAGAAGTAGAATGTTTTAATCAAACGTAAACGATATAAGTTCAGCTTAGGTATCTGTGCTTATATCGTTTTATTATCTGATGTTCTACGTATAAACCGCCCCTCAATCGTATTCTTATTAAAAATCAGATAAAGATAAGAATCAATCACATGAAACAGAAAGTACTATATGTGGCAGCCTTGATGCTCCTCTCTTCCTCTTTCGGTATGGCTAAGAAGAAGGTGGAGGATCCTGAGATTACCAAGTTGAAGGCTAAGATTGAGAACGTGATGAGCCAGGTGGATAAGCAACCCGACTGGCTCTACTCCCGTTTGCAGATGTTTTGGAAGACAAATGCATCAGATGTGTTTGTTAATGGTGAGGCGTTTGCCCATCCTGGGGGAGAGCGTGCCGCAGAGCCTACGGTGAAATATAATGGAACTCGCGGTTTTGAGTCGCAATACAATCGTCCAAAGTTGGAGGACCTCGTGCCTTACGATGACGATGAGCAGGGCAATGTGACCTATATCAATAAGGTAACAGGAAAAATGGAGAAGACCTCTCCTGCCAAGACGGGTTGCAACATTGCCGGCGTGAACCGATATATTGTCGGTATTGCCCGTGATGCCGCTCGCATCTATGCCGCCACTGGCGATATGCGCTATGGTCAGATGGCAGCAAAGGTGTTCGATGTCTATATGAAGGGCATCGCCTATCGCAATGTGCCTATCGACCTCAACCATGGTCATCAGCAAACCTTAGTGGGTATGACAACCTTCGAGGTTATTCACGAAGATATCATCAATGAATTGACCCAGATGTATCCACTTATCCGAAATCTCGTCAAGGAAGATCAGTCTATCATCGAGACAGGCTTCAAGAAGTGGGCTGAGAATATCATTGCCAATGGTGTGCCTCATAACAACTGGGACTTGTTTCAGGCCGATTTCATCGTGAAAATAGCTTTGATCTTGCAAGATAACCAGGCTTATGCAGACGGCAAGGGCAAGCAGTATTATCTGGATTATGTGGTGAATAAGAACAGTATCCGCCAGTGGAGCCTGAACAAACTCATCGACTTTGGTTTCGATGCCAAAGCAAAGATCTGGTATGAATCCCCAGGGTATAGCACCACGGTGCTTGGTACCATCTGCGATTTTGCCAATATGCTCGATGAAAAGGCGGAAATTGATATGTTCAAGCAGCGTCCTATCCTGATAGATGGCGTGAAGGCCTCTGCCGAATATCTCTTTCCTAACCGCATGATAGCAGGTTTCGGCGATACCCATCCAGGCTATCTGAACCAGGGTGGCATCAATAATATCCTGAAATATGCCACCCGTCATAAGAACAAGAGTCTTATCGCAGACATGAATCTCTTCAAGAGCGCCGTTTCAAGCGATGCTCCGGTATCAGAAATAGAGAAATATACCAGCACGATGTTCTATGCTCCTAATGTATCGTGGATTGCGATGCGTACGGGTATGGACAAACAGCACGATCTGATGGCTTCCATCAATGCCAGCTTAGGTAATCATGCTCATGCCAACGGCATCTCTCTGGAACTTTATGGCAAGGGCTATGTGTTGGGACCTGATGCTGGAATCGGAAAAAATCTCTATAGCGGATTGGATTACTCAGAGTATTATTCTCAGATGCCAGCCCATAACACGGTGGTGGTGGATGGTGTATCGAGCTATCCGGTGATGATGTCGCAGCATGCCTTCAAAGTGGTGGCTTCATCTCCTGAGGTTAGCGCAGAACAGCCTGCCAGCAAGAAACTCTCGGAACAAAAGGAGAAGATGACCTATGTTACAGTAAGCTTCCTTGAACCTGAAACACAGGCTGAGCAGCAGCGTACTACCGCCATCGTGAAGACCAGCGATAAGGGCGGTTATTATATCGATGTGTTCCGCAGCCGAAAGAAGGAAGGGGGCGACAAGACCCACGATTACTTCTATCACAACCTGGGACAGGAGATGAAGGTGATGGATGCGGCAAGCGGTAAGGCGCTCGATATGAAGCCTACCGAGGAACTCGCCTTTGCCGGTGGTCATCTCTATGCTTATTCCTATATATATAATAAGGTGAGTGCCGAAATGACCTCTTCTGTAAAGACCCAGTTTGTAACCAGGATAGAAGATGAGAAGGTAGTGGCAGCGATGGACAACCAGAAGGAGATTACGATGACGATGTGGATGAAGGCGGATGAAAACCGCACCATCTTCCAGGCGCTTTCTCCTGAAAACAGAGAATACGAACGTATGCCTAACCAGCCTTATAAGGTAATCGACCAGCCGGTATTGACCTTTGTGGCTCGCCAGAAAGGTGAGGCGTGGAATCATCCTTTCGTCTGCGTATATGAACCAAGTTCTGATACAGAACCGGGCGATATCGCATCGGTAGATTACTTTACGCCAAGCGAGCAGGGTGCCGTGGGCATCATCGTGAAACTGAAGAATGGAACTGAGCAGCGCATCGTCTGCTCAGAGAATGGAAAAGTTAGCCTTTCTAATTAATTTTTAAGCAATCCCTATAGCAATGGTTTATCATCGTTATAGGGATTGTTCTTGTTGTATAGCCACGGGCTTTTTTCTACTCGATTTAGTCGCTATAGCGATGCTATTTTCTCCTATTCTCCGCAAAAATGCGGAGAATAATGCGAATAATCTCCGCAAAACTTGCATAATCCGATAAAATGCTTTATATTTGCGCCAAAAGAATCAATTATGAGGGAAGCAACAATGTATATTTGGCAGCAAGAGGATTGGCCTCACATGACTTGGGACAATGCCTGTTTTAGCAATAGCTTGGCAGAAGTGAATATGCTGAGGGGAAAGTTGCTGGGCAGGCTTTCCATGTTTGGTTTCGAGGAGCGAAACCAATCCATGCTCGACTCCTTAACACAAGAAATCGTGCATTCGGCAAGGATAGAGGGTGAGAACTTGAATAGGGATAGTGTGCGCTCTTCTGTGGCTCGACAGTTAGGATTGGAGTATGAAGGCTTGCCTGTGACCGACCATTATACAGAGGGAGTGGTGCAAGTGATGCTGGATGCCGTGCAGCATTATGCTATATCTTTGGATGCTGAACGTTTATTTTCTTGGCATGCGGCTTTATTTCCTACAGGGAGAAGTGGTATCCATAAGATAGCTGTAGCTCAGTGGCGAGTGGGCGATGAACCAATGCAAGTGGTTTCGGGTGCATTGGGTCATGAGAACGTACATTATGAGGCACCTGCGAGCAAGGATGTTCCTATGATGATGGCGGAATTGATGGATTGGATAAATAAAGAGGAAAGTATAGACCCATTGGTCAAGGTAGCTGTGGTACATCTTTGGTTTGTGACGGTTCATCCATTCGACGATGGCAATGGACGGCTTTGTAGAACCTTGACCGAACTGTTGCTTTCCCGTGCCGACCAAACTTCCCAACGTTATTATAGTCTTTCTTCAGAGATACTAAATCATCGCAAGGAATATTACGACCACTTGGAGCAAGCGCAGAAAGGCGACTTGGACATTACTCCATGGATACTATGGTTTTTGCAGACTTTGAAGGCGGCTTTGGCAAATGCCTTGCAAAAGACGGAGAATGTAGTTCGTAAGGCTCAGTTTTGGGATAAGCATCGCACGATAGCTTTTAATACCCGTCAGCGCAAGGTGCTCAACATGCTCTTGGATGGCTTCAAGGGAAAACTCAATTCTTCGAAATGGTACAAAATCAACCATTGTTCGCAAGATACAGCCAACCGAGACATCAAGGACTTGATGGCTAAGGGAGTATTGAGACAGACGGATGAAGGAGGACGTAGTACTAACTATGAATTGTGTAGTACTTTCTAAAATCCCATGTCAATGTTGTATCACATTATCGTAGGCGCCAGCATTTCCTCAAAGGAAGCACATTTATAAGCATCTAACGATGCGCTTTATTGAGGTCTAATGATGCGCATCGTTAAGTGTTAATAAAGCGCATCGTTAAGTTGCCAAAAAGCGCTTCTTCATCCGTCTGTAATTTTCGAGGAATTAGGTTTTATTTTTCCCGTCACTGTACCCACTTTTATTTTTCTCTGCCCACGGAAAAATTCTTGCGTGGGCAGGAAGAAAAAAATACCCAGGCAGAGAAGACGGACAAACATCTGATCTGATGAACAAAAACTTCATACAAGGTATTTGATAATGGGTTAGATTGCCAAACAAATCAAAGTCCTATTGTGCCATACGCTTAGTCGTTATTTTGCGCCAAATGGGTTAAAAAAGGTATTTGGCGCAGAATAACGACATTTTTTAAGCATGTTTTCGCACGCTATCGGCTATTTTCTACACCAACTAATTCTTCATTACATCACTTGGCAGGAATACTCGCATATCCTTAGCACAATGAGTTGGCGACTCCTTTAAGAATAGCACAAGATGAATTTCCTGCCCTTTCTTAATAAAAGGCAAGTACTTAGCTTTCTGCTCCAAAACATTCATGAGCCTGTCGGCATCTTCATCGTGCGTCCATTTACATTCTCCTACCAAGATATGCTTCTTATCAATAGACTCTGCCACAACATCCAACTCAACCATCTTTCCATCCTTATTTTCTGGCGGAAATATCTTACCCCACCAACGAGATGCGACATTGTAGGCTATGCCATCTATAATATTTCCACTAACATATTCACGACAAAGTAATTCCCAGCATTGACCTATAAATTGTGGAAGTTGAGATAGAACCACTTGCATCACTATATCCATTCTTCCTAATTCCAAAATAGAACGATAAGGCACAATAAACTGATAGTGAAAACGTAAAAGAGAATCATTGATATGATAAATTCCCTTCTTACTTTTCTTAGGACTCTCACCAAAAGGAACCTCTCGACTAACATAGCCAAGTTCTCGCAACTTGCTTAAAGGTTCAGAAATCGTGCTGCTATCTTTACCTGCCCTATTTGCAATTTCAGACAATTTGTTGGCACCATTGCCTATAATAGTCAACAAAGTAGATGCCTGCACTGTATCTCTCATATCATCACGAAGTAGGCGTTGAGGTTCTTCTATCAAAGGTCCCTGCGGATCAAGCAATACCTTACGAATGGCCGTTTCCTTATCAGGATAATCCCTACGCAATTCCCAATAACGAGGCACTCCTCCCCAAATAGCATATTCCTCCACGGCTTGCACAGCATCACATTCCATAGCCATACTCATATATTGGGCAGGAATAGGCTGCATCTTCATAATTTCATTGGCAAGACCATAGAGGGGCGACTGTCGGTTGAGTACATACCCATGCATCAACTGCTGAGAAGAGCCACACAATACCAAATCAAACTTCAATATTTTCTCATTCAGGAGTTTCTGAATGATGGAGGGAAGTACATCACAACTTTTCACCAAATAAGGGAACTCATCCAAGCAGACCAACATACGCTCAGAGAGCTGATTGTTGAAACTTCTAAACAAAGTTTCCCAATCTGGGTAAATCACTTTGTCAAAACCATCTATTACAGAAGCTGCAACTTTGGAAAAAGCTACACGTTGAACAGTCTCTGACGAAGTGTCGCTCAAAAAGTAAATCGCCTTATGCCGTGCTTTGACGATGCGTTTGATAAGCTCTGACTTACCGATTCTACGCCTACCATAAATGACGATAAACTGAGTATCTTCTCTATGAAGGGCTTCATTCATTCGCTCTAATTCTGCCCCTCTATCTATGAGTTTCTTAAATTCCATAAGCTTCGCGTTAGAAATATCTTGCACAAAGATAATCTTTTTCAAAGATATTTCCAAATATCTGATAATTAAAGTGATATTTATTATTGAACTTTAACTAAAGTTACTTGCTTGGATAATCAGCTTCGTTTGCATAACGAATAAGAAACTTAAGAAATATGGGGAATGCGTCATAAGAAAAATTGCAGATTCTTGATGCAATATTTATGGAATTGTGCCGTTTTTCTTATATAATCATTCTCAAAATATGAATAGTATGAAAAAGTATATGATGGCAGTCGCCTTGATGGTGCTTTCTGTAATGACAGCCGTGGCGCAAGATGTAGAAAATCCTGTGGGGAAAATATCTGTTATCCCTCGCATTGGTGTGGTGCTCTCTAATTGGAGTAATAATAAAATCTATTTCACGACAGAAGAAAATGCTGACTATATGAAATCCAAATATCAAGCTGGATTTATGGGCGGTGTTGATTTCGAATATCGGGCTACTGAACAGGTGGGCATCAGCTTGGGAGCTTATTATGCCAAACAGGGCTTCCGATGGCCAAGTTATCAGACGGAAAGTAAGGATAATGGCAAGACGGTGCTGACGGGGTATAACAACCAGCACGTGGATCTGAACTATATTCAAGTGCCTCTGATGGTGAAAGCCTACGTCACACGCCAGTTGGCTTTGCTGTTGGGCGTACAGGCTGGCTTCCTCTTGGGTGATGGTAAGTATAAGGGCGATTCTTCGGAAGTGACTATTGATAAGACAGGAAATTCGTCTTATGAGGAGAAGGAATCCTTTGATGAGAAATGGCCTGCTAAGAAATGTGATGTCTCTATTCCGATTGGCGTGGCTTACGAGTATCAGAATGTGATATTGGATGCGAGATATCAGTTAGGATTGAGCAAGGTGGATAAGATGGCCAATATGCCAAGCCAGTCTAAGACAAATGCCTTTACGGTTTCTGTGGGCTATCGTTTTACGCTGTAATTCTTCTCTCTTAATCCCCTGATGCAGGGAAAATCAATTATTTATTGCATCCAAAAGAATTTGTTAATAAGTATTCTTCTTATTTGATTCGTATTAATAATAAACAATAACGATGAAAATAGGAAGAATACTTTTTTTGATGTCTGCTCTTGCCTTCTCGCAAGCGGGAATGGCAAATCATCAGGCTTCGGATAAGAACTCTGCGGCAGACAAGATGTGGGTGCTTGATGTGGATAAGCAATTAGAATATTGCCACAGGCAAGTGGGTAGAGCCCTGGATGAATTGCGCCAGAAGGATGGCAGTTATGACTTCTCGATGGAACCGCGCAATATCCTGAAGGGCGACAGACAGAAGGGATGGAACTGCCGCAAGGCAACTCCTGAGGAGTGGTGCGACGGATTCTGGCCGGGCATTCTCTGGATGGATTATCAGAACACCAAGGATGAGGCTGTACGCAAGGCTGCTGAGGGCTATACGGAATCTTTGAAGAGTATTGCCTACCGTCCCTGCTACGACCATGATATCGGCTTTCTGATGTTCTGCTCCTACGGCAAGGGATATGAGGTAAATCATTCTCAGGAATATAAAGATGTGATTCTCGCTTCTGCTGATTCCCTCGCTACGCTTTTCAATCCTATCGTGGGTACGATATTGAGCTGGCCGAGAGAGGTGAAACCCCGCAACTGGCCTCACAATACCATCATGGATAATATGATGAACCTCGACATGATGTTTTGGGCTGCCAAGAACGGAGGCAACAAACTGCTCTACGATTTGGCGGTGACTCATGCCAAGACCACGATGAAGAATCACTTCCGCCCGGATGGCAGCTGCTATCATGTGGCAGTATATGATACCATCAATGGCGATCTCATCAAAGGTGTGACCCATCAGGGCTATGCTGACCATTCGATGTGGGCAAGAGGACAGAGCTGGGCCATCTACGGCTATACGATGGTTTATCGCTATACGCACAACAGGGTATTCCTGGACTTCGCTCAGAAAGTGACCGATATCTATATCAAGCGATTGAAGGAAACGAGCGACGATCTCGTTCCTCTCTGGGATATGGATGATCCACGTGGGGTGAAAGGTGGCGCTCCTAAGGACGCCAGTGCTGCTTGTGTTGTGGCAGATGCCTTGTTGGAACTCCAGCAGTATGTGGGAGGTGAGAAAGGTGAGGAATATAAGCTGTTTGCCTTGCAGTCTTTGGCTCAGTTGAGTACAGACCGATACCAGAGTGGCAAGAAGAATGTAGCTTTCCTCATGCACAGTACAGGTCATCATCCTGCAGGAAGCGAGATTGATGCCAGTATCATCTATGCCGACTACTATTATCTGGAGGCATTGATGAGGGCAAAGGCATTGAAATGATTGAGACTTGTAGCTAAGGTTTAGGTTTATATATTAAAATTATTTAGTTTGGTTTTGTAGATTGTCAAAGGATGACAAACAGAACAGTCAATAGGTTTTGTAAAATCTGTTGACTGTTTTTCTTGTTGTTAAAGCATTGATAAATCCCGAGAGAAAAATTTCCCCCTGGGCAGAGAAAATTTTTTTCTTGCCCAGGGAAAAATGAAAGTGGGGTATGGGAATGTTTTATTTAAAGCATTGCAAAGATGGATATTATAGAAAGCAGTATTATAGGAAAGAAGAATCCTGAAACTTGTGAGGATGGAATGGTAATTACCGATGATTTCATCGCAGTCATTGATGGCAGGGAACAAAAGCTTCGATGACCGTACTTACATACGATTTAGGGTATAAAATAACGCTCTTAAATAGTTGTAAATCATAAATAAACACAAAATACACAAACTTGTATAACACAACCTTGTGTATCTTGTGTTTATTTATTATATTTGTACTCAAAAAATAAAAGACTATGCGTATGAAGATGAGGGAAAACGAGCAGAGCTTCGTGTTTGGAGTATCTGTATCTGACTATAATTTTATCGGTCGAAAAGAGGAGATAAGAAGGTTGAAGATGAACTTTGAAGAGGGTATCAATACCATCTTGATTTCTCCAAGACGATGGGGCAAGACTTCATTGGTAAGAAAAGTGTGCGAGGTCGTTGACAGAAAAAAGGTAATTCCTGTATTTGTGGATATATTCAAATGCAAGACAGAATATGAGTTCTATAATGCCTTGGCAGAGGCTGTACTGAAACAGACGGCTTCGAAGGCTGAACTTTGGATGGATAATGCCAGGGACTTTATTGCCCGATTGTCACCCAAGGTAAGTTTTTCTCCAGAGCCAAACTCTGAGTTTGCATTGTCTTTAGGTATTAGTCCAAAGACGCATGCACCTGAAGAGATATTGAGCCTTGCAGAGGAAATAGCCCAGAAGAAACAGAAGAGAATCGTGGTTTGCATAGATGAGTTCCAGCAGATAGGAGAGATGGCTGATAGTGTAAGCATACAGAAAAGGTTGCGTTCCGTATGGCAACATCAAAGACTTACCTCTTATTGCCTTTTCGGAAGCAAGAAGCATACCATGATGAATGTGTTTCAAAAGCGAAACATGCCTCTTTATCAGTTTGGTGACTTTAAGTTTCTTGACAAGATTCCTACAGAGACATGGGTGGAATACATCGTGCAGCATTTTAAGGATAGGCAACGAACGATATCGGCGGAACAGGCTGCTAAGATCTGTCAGTTGGTAGATAACTATTCTTCTTATGTGCAGCAATTGTCGTGGCTTGTCTTCTCGCTCATTGATGAAGGACAGGTTGTGACAGATGAACATCTCAAACAAGGTGTTAAGGACTTGCTCAATAGTCAGGAGCAGCTTTTCATGCAGCAGATTGAACCGCTTACCGCATATCAGATGAACTTTTTGCGTTGCATCTTGTCCGGACATCATGATGATTTTGGAGAAACTGCTGTTAGGGAGGAATTTCAACTAGGAAGTGTTTCTAATATCACTCGTTTGAAAACTGCATTGGTAGATAAAGACATAGTGGAAATGAGTGGCAAACGCTATTATATAACCGATCCGGTTTTTGCGTTGTGGTTTAGAAGTAGAATGTTTTAGTAAAACGTAAACGATATAAGTTCAGCTTAGGCATCTATGCTTATATCGTTTTATTATCTGATGTCCTACGTATTAATCGCCCCTCAATCGTATTCTTATTAATAATCAAATAAAGATAAGAATCAATCACATGAAACAGAAAGTACTATATGTGGCAGCCTTGATGCTCCTCTCTTCCTCTTTCGGTATGGCTAAGAAGAAGGTGGAGGATCCTGAGATTACCAAGTTGAAGGCTAAGATTGAGAACGTGATGAGCCAGGTGGATAAGCAACCCGACTGGCTCTACTCCCGTTTGCAGATGTTTTGGAAGACAAATGCATCAGATGTGTTTGTTAATGGTGAGGCGTTTGCCCATCCTGGGGGAGAGCGTGCCGCAGAGCCTACGGTGAAATATAATGGAACTCGCGGTTTTGAGTCGCAATACAATCGTCCAAAGTTGGAGGACCTCGTGCCTTACGATGACGATGAGCAGGGAAATGTGACCTATGTCAATAAGGTAACAGGAAAAATGGAGAAGACCTCTCCAGCCAAGACGGGTTGCAACATAGCTGGCGTGAACCGATATATTATCGGTATTGCCCGTGATGCCGCTCGCATCTATGCTGCCACTGGCGATATGCGCTATGGACAGATGGCAGCAAAGGTGTTCGATGTCTATATGAAGGGCATCGCCTATCGCAATGTGCCTATCGACTTGAATCATGGTCATCAGCAAACCTTGGTGGGCATGACTACCTTTGAGGTTATCCACGAGGATGTCATTAACGAACTCACCCAGATGTATCCCCTCATCAAACCTCTCGTGAATGATGACCAAGCCGTCATCGAGGCTGGTTTCAAGAAATGGGCGGAGAACATCATCGCCAATGGTGTGCCTCATAACAACTGGAACTTGTTTCAGGCCGACTTCATCGTGAAGATAGCCTTGGTATTGCAAGATAACCAAGCATACACAGATGGCAAGGGCAAGCAATACTACTTGGATTATATCGTAAATCAAAATAGTATTCGCCAGTGGAGCATGAACAAGCTCATCGACTTCGGCTTTGATGCGAAGAGCAAGACTTGGTATGAATCGCCAGGCTACAGTACCACGGTATTGGGCAGTATCTGCGATTTCGCCAACATGCTGGATGAGAAGGCAGGCATCGACCTCTTCAAACAGCGTCCTGTCTTGACGGAAGCTGTGAAGACCTCTGCCGAATATCTCTTCCCTAACCGTATGATTGCAGGTTTTGGCGATACTCATCCAGGTTATCTCAATACAGGTGGCATCGACCAAGTATTGAAGTATGCCACTCGCCATAAGAATAAGAATCTTATCTCTGAGATGAATCTTCTGAAGAATGCAGTGGCTCCCCAAGCTCCTATCTCTGAGATCGAGGCATATACGAGCACCTTGTTTTATGCTCCTAATGTATCGTGGATAGCGATGCGAAGTGGCATGGACAAGCAGCACGACTTGATGGCTTCCGTCAATGCCAGCCTTGGCAACCACCAGCATGCCAACGGCATCTCGCTCGAACTCTATGGCAAGGGATATGTATTGGGACCTGATGCCGGTATCGGCAGAACCCTCTATAGCGGCTTGGACTATCTGGAATATTATTCCCAGATGCCAGCCCACAACACGGTAGTGGTGGATGGTGTATCAAGCTATCCTGTAATGATGTCTCAGCATGCCTTCAAGGTTGTCGCCTCTTATCCGAAGGTAAGCAAGGAGCAACCTGCCAGCAAGAAGCTCTCCGAAAAGAAACTTTCTATTCAGAAGGATTCTGAACTTAAGGATAAGATAACTTACGCTACCGTAAGTTTCATTGAGCCAGAGACACAGGCGCAGCAGCAGCGTACCACCGCCATCGTGAAGACATCTGCTAAGGGAGGATATTACATAGATGTGTTCCGTAGCAAGAAGAAGGAAGGTGGCGATAAAACCCACGATTACTTCTATCACAATCTCGGACAGGAGATGAAGGTGATGGATGCCACATCAGGTCAGCCGCTCGATATGAAACCAACAGAGGAACTTGCCTTTGCAGGTGGTCATCTCTATGCCTATTCTTATATCTATGACAAGAAGAGCGCAGAGATGCAGAACAGTGTAAAGACGCAATTCGTTACCAAGATACTGGATGATAAGGTAGTGGAGGCAATGGATGGTCAGCGTGAAATCACCATGACCATGTGGATGAAGAAAGATGAGAACCGTACCATCTTCCAAGCTCTCTCGCCAGTCAACCTCGAATATGAGCGCATGCCGAATCAACCTTATAAGGTAGATGAACAGCCAGTGCTTACCTTTGTGGCTCGCCAGAAGGGAGAGGCATGGAACCATCCATTCGTAACAGTATATGAGCCAAGCTCTGATACCGAGCCGGGCGACATCGCATCGGTCGATTTCTTTGAGCCTGAGCAGAAGGGAGCCGTTGGCATCCTCGTGAAGCTCAAGGATGGAACCACCCAGCGCCTTGTTTGCTTGGAGAGTGGAACAATGAGATTTTAATCGCCCAACAGCTGTTGTGCGACCGCCGAAACTATATGTTCCGACAACTTGAATTAATAATAACAACAAATTCAATAGATAATAATGAAGACTATCTCTTTTAGTATCAATCGCCGATTGCCTTTCCTGTTGCTGATGCTGATAGTAGCAGTGGCAGCTCAAGCAGTAGAAACCTTGCAGTCACCTAATGGCAAGTATCAGTTTACCTTCTCTCAGAAGGAAGGCAAACTACTGTATAGCTTGGATTATGCAGGTAAGCCTGTGGTAGAAGCAGGTGAACTGGGTGTGAACATCGACAACCACTTGGTGGAGTCGGCTATGGGAATACCAGTGGATAACAGCAACGTTTGGACCCATGGTATGGAAGTAACAAGTGTGGATCGTCGTTCTGAGGACAATACTTGGAAGCCAGTCTATGGCGAGTATGCCCAGATACGAGATCGTTATAATGAGATGACCATTCATCTGATTAAGGGCGGCAAGCATCAAGATGGAGGTGGCACAGCCTACGACAAGCGCCAACAATATCTCTTCGATATCATCGTGAGAGCATACGATGAGGGTGTGGCAATCCGCTATCACTTCCCAGAGGCGGTAAATGGTTTGTTTATGCACATCAGCGAAGACCTCACTTCCTTCCGCTTTGCGCCTGGTGCCGAGGCTTATCACTATGCTTGGGCGCAATCTCATGCCAACAAGGTAAAGCTTTTGAAGAGCGAGGCTGCTTGGAAGGAAGAGGCAGAGCGTCCTTTGACACTTCGTTTGGATAATGGACTTTATGCAGCCATCGGTGAGGCGGCATTGAGTGACTTTGTGAGAGGCAAGCTCAAGTTGAAAGCAGACAATGAGTTGCAGATGGCGATGTTCGATTCTGCCGACATCATCACCGCCTACGATATGCCTTGGCGATTCATCATGGTGGGTGAGAAGGCTATCGACCTGATCAACAACAAGCAGATGGTGCTCAATCTCAATGCCCCTTGCCAGATACAGGATGCCTCTTGGATTAAGCCAGGCAAGGCTTTCCGTGTATGTCGCTTGGATATGAAAACTTGCATGGAGGGTGTTGACTTCTGTGTGGATAGAGGTCTTCAATATATCGAGCTTGATGCAGGCTGGTATGGTCCGGAAATGAAGATGTCTTCTTCTGCCTTGAAAGTATTGGAAACTCGCGACATTGATATGCCAAAGCTCTGTCAGTATGCCAAGAGTAAGGGCATCGGTGTGTGGGTTTATGTCAACCAGAGAGCCTTGTATCAGGAGCTTGACCAGCTATTGCCACTCTATGAGAAATGGGGCATCAGTGGAATCAAGTTTGGCTTTGTGCAGATAGGTTCGCAGGAGTGGACTACTTGGCTTCACAATGCCGTAAAGAAGTGTGCCGACCATCACATCATGGTGGATATCCACGATGAGTATCGCCCTACGGGATGGAGTCGCACTTATCCTAACTTGATGACGCAAGAAGGTATTGGCGGCAACGAGGAAATGCCAGATGCTGAGCACAATACGATTTTGCCATTTACCCGTTTCCTCTGCGGTCCTGCTGATTATACCCCTTGTTATTTCAATGGTAGAGTGAAGAATACCAAGGCTCATCAGTTGGCAATGCCAGTGGTATATTACAGTCCTATCACCTTCTTGTATTGGTATGACCTCCCGAATGTATATAAGGGAGAAAAGGAGTTGGACTTCTGGAAAAATTGTCCTACAGTATGGGATGAGAGCAAGGCTTTGCAAGGAGAGATAGGAGAGTATATCGTGCAGGCGCGTCGCTCGGGCAATGATTGGTTTGTGGGAGCGATGACTGGCTTGCAGGCTCGTGACATCACTCTCAATACTGCCGACTTCTTGCAGAAAGGCAAGAAATATCGTGTGGAGATTTACAATGACAACCCTGCGTTGAATACTCGCACCAAGGTATCTACTGTAGTTCAGACTATCAAGGTTGGCAAGATATTAAAGCTCCATTTGCAGCCATCAGGCGGTGCAGCGTTGCGATTCAGTTTATTAAAATGACAATATGATGTTATTAAGAAAAATACGTATTAGCGTTATGCTGATGGTCTTGCTGTTGCAAGGCATCTTCGTAAGTACAGCTCATGCCATTGGCGTGGGAGGAAGTGGTATGTACCAGTGGTCAGTGGATTTGAGAGGGTATGTCTCCAATGAGACAGGCAAGGCTCCTGTGGCTTACCTTTGGGTGCCAGAGGGATGCAAGCAAGTGAAGGCTGTACTGCTCTCGCAACAGAATATGACCGAGGAGGCTATCTATAAGAACAAGAACTTCCAGACTCAGATGAAGAAACTGGGCGTGGCAATGGTATGGGTGGCTCCTGCTTTCAGCAACAACTGGGATCCAGCGACTGGCGCACAGAACACCTTTGAGGAGATGATGGGCAATCTCGCCGACCAAAGCGGCCATGCCGAGATAGCCAAGGCTCCTATCATCCCTTTGGGACATTCCGCGCAAGCTACTTTCCCTTGGAACTTTGCGGCTTGGAATCCGAACCGCACGCTCTGCATCATCTCCTTCCATGGTGATGCGCCTCGCACCAATCTCTGTGGATATGGTAGGGATAACGTGGAGTGGGGACGTCATCGCAACATTGATGGCATTCCTGGTTTGATGGTGGAAGGAGAGTATGAATGGTGGGAGGCTCGTGTGAATCCTGCCCTTTCCTTCCGCATGATGTATCCAGAGAGTTGCATCTCCTTCCTCTGCGATACAGGCAGAGGTCATTTCGATTGTGGCAATCGTACAGCCCTGTATCTTGCGAAATTCATTCAAAAGGCATTAGAACAGCGTTTGAACAGCGATGGAACGTTGCGCAAACTCAATCTGAAGGATGGTTGGCTTGCCGAGCGTTTCCACTCTGACATGATAGGTACGGATGGGGCAGACAAAGGCAAAGCTCCTGAGATTGCTTCTGACTCTCGCCCTCAGCCTGCACCTTATAATATATATAAGGGCGACAAGCATGATGCCTTCTGGTATTTCGATAAGGAAATGGCGGAACTCACAGAGGCTCGATATAAGGAGACGGCGGGCAAGAAAGTTCAGTATGTTGGCTTTGAGTATCAAGGCAAGATGATAGGATATGACGAGAAGGCGCAAGGAGGTATGAAACTGGATTTGCGAGATATGAAGGGTATTACGTTTCAAATCAAGGCGGTCTATACTGATGCTTCTCACAATAACGCAACCTCCCAGCATGGCAAGAAGAAGCCTCGTGTAGAGGTGGTGTGTGGTCCTGTGGAGAAAATCAATGACACCACTTTCAAGTTCTATCCATACGAGTCAGGATGGGACAATGCACGCCGTTCCTTCACCTGTTGGCTTGTCGCTGTGGCTGATGCCGATGGTGAATACAAGGGTGCCGTGCAACCTATCTGTATTGAGATACCAAAAGATGTGATGAATCGAGTAAAATAGGCTAAGTGAATAAAACATAAAAAGAAATATGAATATCAAGAACTTGTTGCTATCTTCAGCCGTTCTCTTTGGTTCGGCTTTCCCGGTGAGTGCCTATGAGCATGAATGGGAGAATCCTATGGTATTTGAACGAGGCAAGGAACAGGCGCATGCTTGGTTCAAGACTTCACATACCTTGTCTTTGAACGGCAAGTGGCGTTTCCATTATGCCGATGACATCAAGGATGCACCTGCGGACTTCTATCGTCCAGGTTTCGATGACTCCAAGTGGGCACAGATTCCTGTGCCGTCCAACTGGGAGTTGATGGGCTTTGGCGCACCCTTGTATGCCAATATCACCTATCCTTGGTCGCCTAATCCTCCTTACATCGACATCCCGAATCCTGTAGGCACTTATCGCACTTCCTTTACGGTACCTTCCCAGTGGAAGGGTAGGGAAGTGATGCTCCATTTCGGTTCCATTACGGGCTATGCGAGAGTATGGGTGAATGGCACGGAGGTGGGTATGACCAAATGCTCCAAGACTCCTGCTGAGTTTGATGTGACGAAGTTAGTCCATCTAGATGGTCGTGCCAATCAAATGGCGGTACAGGTGTATCGTTGGCACGACGGCAGCTATATGGAGGACCAAGACTTCTGGCGTATCACAGGAATAGAGCGTGACGTGTATCTACAAGCCTATAGCCCAGTGTCTGTATGGGATTACAATATTACGGCTACTCCTGTGGATAATTATCGCAATGGACAGCTTGAGACAGATGTTACTATTCGCAATTTCTCTGGCAAGTCGGTCTCTGACAAGGTGTTGGTGCAGCTTCGTGATGCCAGTGGCAAACTGGTACTCAATGAGACCAAGCCTTTCCAGGCCGATGGCAAGGAGACGACCGTCCATGTGAGCAAGAAACTGAATAAGGTGAACCTATGGAGTGGGGAAAAGCCTTATCTCTATCAGATGTCGATGATACTGGGTGGTGACACCGTGCGCCAGCAAGTAGGTTTCCGTGAGGTGAAGATTGAGAACGCCCGACTGCTTGTCAATGGCAAGATGGTATATATCAAGGGTGTCAATCGCCATGAGCACAATGACTCCTTAGGACACGTGCAGAGCCACGAAATTATGATGGATAATCTGCGCCGCCTGCGTGAGTTGAACATCAATGCCGTGCGTAGCAGCCATTATCCTAATTGTCCAGAATGGCTCGATCTCTGTGATAAGTATGGCATCTATGTGGTGGATGAGGCAAATATCGAGACCCACGGAATGGGCAGTTGTGTCTATTTCACCGATACCGTACCACATCCTGCTTATCGCAAGGAATGGGCTCCTGCACACCGTGACCGTATCCATCGTATGTTCTATCGTGACCGTAACCATCCTAGCATCATTGGTTGGTCTATGGGTAATGAGTGTGGCAATGGTCAGGTGTTCCATGAGCAATATCGCTGGTTGAAAGCGAACGACAAGACTCGTTTCGTTCAGTTTGAGCAAGCTTGGGAAGAGGAAAATACCGACATCGTGTGTCACATGTATCCCAACTGGGGCAGGGTGCTCGCCTATGCCAAGAGTGGCAAGCAGCGTCCTTTCATCATGTGCGAGTATGCCCATGCACAAGGTAATAGCAATGGAAACCTTCAGGATTACTGGGATTTAATCAAGAAGTCGCCTAACTTGCAAGGTGGATTTATCTGGGACTTCCAAGACCAGGGCATCCGCCGTACCATCAACGAGAACACCGACCATCGTACTTATTGGATGTATAATGGTGAGATGGGAAGTTATGTATGGCCTGTGGAGATGAACAGTGGATGTGATGGTGTCCTTGCTTCCGATATGAGTTACAAGCCGCAAGCCTTAGAGGTGAAGAAAGTATATCAAGACATTATCTTCCCTGGCTTTGACTGGAAGAAGGGCGAGTTGACTGTTAGAAATGAGTATCAGTTCTCCACACTTGCCGACTATGACTTCCATTGGGAACTCTGCAAGGAAGGCAAGGAAGTGGCAGTTGGTGACTTCCGCTTGAAGACCTTGCCACAGCAGGAGAGCAAGGTGCGCATTAAGATGCCATCGCTGAAAGAATCTGATGAATACACGCTTCAAGTGTATGCCTATACTCGCACGGCGAGCAATCTCTTGCCAGCTCATTATGATGTGGCAAAGGAGCAATTCTTGCATGAGGGTAAGTTGGAAGAGAATGCTAACTTGCAGACACAAGGCGATGTCAAGGTGGAGACGCAGAAGAACAATATCGTGCTGACGGTAGGCAATGTCAAGGCGGAAATCAACAAGCAGAGTGGTGCGCTTACCAATTATGCCTTGGATGGTGTTTCAGTCTTGCACAATCGTACTGCCTTGGAACCTTACTTCTGGCGTGCGCCTAATGACAACGATTATGGCAACAAGATGCCACAGAAGAGTAACGTATGGCGTTCCGCACAGACCAATCGCTATGTATCGAAATGTCAGGTGGGAGAACCTACCGAGGAAGGAGTGCTCATTACCTTTGACATGGTGTTGAGCGATCTCAAGCAACCTTATCATCTCTCTTATCTCTTCCGCAAGGATGGCAGCATTGACGTAAAGGCAAGTATGGACACCAAGGGAAAGAAACTCCCGGAGTTGCCTCGTTTCGGTATGCGCATGACGCTTCCTGAGGGTTTCGAGAACGTAAGCTACTATGGTCGTGGTCCATGGGAGAACTACTCCGACAGAAAGACAAGTCAGTTCATCGGTCTCTACCATACCACTGTGACGGATATGTATTACCCATACATCTTCCCTCAGCAGACAGGCAACCACTGTGATGTGCGTTGGGCTGAGATTACCGCCCCTCAATCGGGTGTCACCCTTCGATTCCAAGCCGAGAAACCGATGGACTTCTCTGCCCTTCATTTCGCAGACGAAGATCTCGATATGGGATTGGAGAAGAAGATGATGCACCAGAAGGACATGCACCCACGTCAGGAAACATACGTTATATTGGATGGTGCCCAACGAGGTGTTGGTGGCGACAACAGTTGGGGAGAACCACCTCACAAGGAGTATCGCCTCTTTGATGGGGAGTATTCTTTGGCTTATCGTCTGACATTGAAGAAGTAAAAGACTTTTTCTTCTTGCTTTATATAAAAAGTTATCCAGAGATGTTGCATCTTTGGATAACTTTTTGTATTTTTGCAGCATCAGAACTTAAATGTGTTGTATAGGCATATTGAGTTGTTACATGCAACTAAAATAGTTCATCGGCAGTTATCTCTTTCTGAATTTGATTCCAATATTCATTGTGTGTCACGCCATTTGTCGTAATCATTGTTAGGAGAATCGACTTTTTGGTCTTTGTGTCATCAATGAATCTTTTCACTTTATTGTTGAGCGACATTGCATAATCTTTCGTAATGGTATATTCTCCTTTTGAGAACTTAATTTCACAAATGTTGATGATGTTGTCGCTCCTATCTAGTACCATGTCTATTTGAGCACCAGAGGAGTGCATTCCACCTTTCGCTTTCCAAGAATAGCATTGTGTGGCTACACCAGCAATCCCCATCGCTTGTTTGATTTGTGGAATATGCTGAAAGCAAACTCGCTCGAAAGCCAATCCTGTCCATGCGGCTCTGATAGGAGAATTGTAGCTATTGGACCAGAAATGTTCGTCATTATTTTGGTTCTCTTTGATGTACTTATAATAAAATATAGTGAAGTTATCAACCAATTGGATCAGGTCATCTTTGGATTTTCCCCCATAAGAAGGTATTCGCTTGATGAATCCACATTCCGTCAAGTCTTCCAGCATTCTCGTGAGTTTACCATTGCTTGTAATGCCGCCTTCTTTTACCAATTCGTCACGGGTCATTCCAAGACGGATTGTGCCTAAGGCGTCGATAATCTTGAGATATGATTCTGGCTCATTGAAAAGAGAGTCGTATAACTCATTAAACTCATTATGTAGGAAACCTGTTTCGGAGAAAATCATGTTGTCTATATTCTGGGCCACACTCAGCCCTTTGTCAAGGCGTGACCAATAGAAGGCAACTCCCCCTAAAACCATATAATATTCTATAAGGTCGTAATGAGAAGCACGCATGCCTATATACTTGGCATATTCTTCGCATTCGTGTAGCGTGAATGGCTGGAGATGTATGCGATAAGTAACACGATTGTGCAGCCCACCATGGTTTTTTAATACTTTATTGATAATCCATGAGGTGGCAGAGCCGCAGATAATCAAGAGAACATCTTTGCGAGCAGAGGCAAAGGAGTTCCAAAAATATTCCAATGCCGAAAGAAATCCAGAGCGAGGGGTGTCAAGCCAGGGAACCTCGTCTATGAAGATGACTTTCTTTTCTTCCTTGCTTTCTTTGATGAATTGAGCCAGTTGAAAGAAGGCATCGCTCCAATCTGTTGGGATTCTTACTTTCTTCATTCCACTCATTTTTAAGGCATCTCTGAAGTTGCGAAGTTGTTTCTTGAGTGTTTCTTTATACACACCAGTATGCTGAAAGGCAAACTGATAGTTGAAAGCCTCTCTGATAAGGAAAGTCTTCCCGATGCGTCGTCGCCCATAAACTGCCACAAACTCAGAGTATTCTGAGTGATAGGCCTGCTGTAATGTTTTTATTTCTTTTTCTCTTCCGATAAGCATAATGGTCTTTTCTTTTTGAGTGCAAATATAATAAAAATATGCTTATAAGCTGCCAAAACCATGTTAAAAAGTATAGTTTTGGCAGCTTATAAGCATATTTTTAACATATAACAAACAATAGCTGCGCTTTCTTATTGCTCAAATGCTAACCAGTTTAAGTAATCTTCCTGTTTCATTCGTATTGATAATAAATGAATTATGATGAAACTAGGAAAAATACTTTTTGGGGTATCAGCCTTGTTCTTAGCGAACGGCATGATGGCACAGAGCAAGCTCAATGCAAAGCAGGGGCTTGATGTGAATAAGCAACTGCAATACTGCCATACGCAGGTGGGCAGAGCTTTGGAAGAACTGAAGCAGAAGGATGGCTCTTTCGACTATACGATGGAGCCTCGCAATATCCTCAAGGGGGATAAGCAGAAGGGATGGAATTGCCGTAAGGCGACACCTGAGGAGTGGTGTGATGGCTTCTGGCCGGGCATTCTCTGGATGGATTATCAGAACACTGGGGATGAGGCTGTGCGTAAGGCTGCCGAAGGATATACGGAATCACTGAAAGGCATCGCCTATCGCCCATGCTACGACCACGACATCGGTTTCCTCATGTTCTGTTCATACGGTAAAGGCTATGAGGTGAATCACTCTCAGGATTATAAAAGACCACGATGCAGAACCATTTCCGCCCCGATGGCAGTTGCTATCACGTGGCAGTTTATGATACCATCAATGGCGATCTCATCAAGGGTGTGACCCATCAGGGGTATGCCGACAACTCGATGTGGGCTCGTGGACAGAGTTGGGCCATCTACGGCTATACGATGGTTTATCGCTATACGCACAACAGGGTATTCCTGGACTTCGCTCAGAAAGTGACCGATATCTATATCAAGCGATTGAAGGAAACGAGCGACGATCTCGTTCCTCTCTGGGATATGGATGATCCACGTGGGGTGAAAGGTGGCGCTCCTAAGGACGCCAGTGCTGCTTGTGTTGTGGCAGATGCCTTGTTGGAACTCCAGCAGTATGTGGGAGGTGAGAAAGGTGAGGAATATAAGCTGTTTGCCTTGCAGTCTTTGGCTCAGTTGAGTACAGACCGATACCAGAGTGGCAAGAAGAATGTAGCTTTCCTCATGCACAGTACAGGTCATCATCCTGCAGGAAGCGAGATTGATGCCAGTATCATCTATGCCGACTACTATTATCTGGAGGCATTGATGAGGGCAAAGGCATTGAAATGATTGAGACTTGTAGCTAAGGTTTAGGTTTATATTAAAATTATTTAGTTTGGTTTTGTAGATTGTCAAAGGATAACAAACAGAATTGTCAATAGGTTTTGTAAAATCTGTTGACTGTTTTTCTTTTGTTGCTAAAGCATTGATAAATCCCGAGAGAAAAATTTTTCCCTGGGCAGAGAAAAATTTTTTCTTGCCCAGGGAAAAATGAAAGTGGGGTATGGGAGGCTTTCTGCAAGACTTTCTTTCCCATGCCCATTTGTGCGGTAAATATAAACTTATTTTGTAACTCTAAACCAGTCTGCATCTATCCAGCCTCGATTACCCAGGGTGTTCTTGCGCTCACTTACAAATCCCATCTTGGCTCCTATCCATTTGCCCTGGCGCAGAGTAAAGATATCGCCTGCATCCTTGTATCGCTTGCCGTCTAAACTGTAGGCAAACTGGCATTTCCCTGCCTTGACTTTCATCTGGAGATAGATGTCGAGATAGATGGCTGGGGAGTATGGAATGGTGTCCATCTCTGTTGGCTTCAAGGTGGCGAGGGTCTTCTCTGTCTCTATACCACCTGTATCGGCTCCCTTGCAGTAGAGCTGTTGCAATAGGAACTTATCACCCATTCTTCGTACCACCAATGCCTGATAGTTCATGCCCATCATGATAATGCCGCCATACTGATCATCTTCTTTTGATGCAAAACGGATTTTTGCTGTGGCTGTAAAGTTCTCGGCTGGGGTCTTCTGCAACAGGAGATTGCCTGCTTCCCAAAGGCTCTTGAATGGCTGTGGCTTGCCCGCTTTGTCAGTAGCCGTAAGATCAGCCGTATAGAGGCGCATGCAACCATTGTTGGTTGGCATTCCCCAAAGTTGGTTGTAGTTGGCGTGCCATTGCCACTGCAATCCTAATTCTGTACTGTTGAATTCGTCTGATTCCTGTGGATTCACTTTCGTATGAGAGGTTGACTTTGGCATGCGATAAGTAAGATAAGGTTCGCCGCATCCATCGCCGTCCTTGTCTTGTCCCATGACAGGCCATCCTGTCTTCCAATTCACGGGTTGCAGGAAGATGACACGACCGTAGGCATACTTGTCATTGAAATGCAAGAACCAGTCTTCTCCCTGCGATGTATGAACCCATGCGCCTTGGTGCGGACCGTTAATCTTCGTCTTGCCTTGCGCCATCACCATCTTCGCCTCGTATGGACCATATACGTTCTTGCTTCTCATGGCAAGTTGCCAGCCCATTTGTACGCCTCCTGCAGGGCACATAATCCAGTAGTAGCCGTCACGCTTATAGAATTTCGGACCTTCAGTAGTATGGTTTTTCTGTCCTCCATCAAATACGATGCGTGGTTTTCCTATCACTTTCGTGCCATCTGCTGAAAGTTCTCTAATGGTGAGTACAGAGTTGAATCCAGAACGGCTTCCTGCCCATCCATTCACGAGATAGCATTTACCGTCTTCATCCCAGAGCGGACAAGGGTCAATCATGCCTTTTCCTGCTATAACGCAGACGGGTTTCTCCCAAGTACCGCATGGGTCCTTGGTCTTCACCATGAAAATACCATGGTCTGGGTCGCCCCAATAGATGTAGAACTCTCCATTGTGGTAGCGGATGGCTGGAGCCCAAACACCCTTGCCATGCTGAGGCTTGTCGAAGAGTTCCTTGGGTTCCTGTTCTTGCAGGGCATAGCCGATGATTTCCCAGTTTACCAGATCCTTGCTATGAAGGATAGGCAGACCGGGGATGCAGTTGAACGAACTTGCCGTGAGATAATAATCATCGCCTACAGCCACCACATCCGGGTCGCTATAGTCGGCATAAATCACGGGATTAGTATAAGTGCCGTTGCCATTGTCTGGGTTCCATACCTGTGAATGATACTGGGCTTGGAGTGACAAGGGTACAGCAAGTAAGAAGCTCGAAAAGAGCCATGATGTCAGTTTCTTATTCATATCCTTTTCTCCTATTAATAATAGTACGGATAATGGCGGGCTCTTACTTATGGAAGAAACGTGATTTATTTTATGAAATTGCACTGAGTTCAGTGCACTTTTTATAAAGAATTGCACTAAACTCAGTGCAATTTTGCTTCTTTTGATGCCTGCTCTTGCTTTCTCACAAGTGGGAATATGTTGTACGACTATAGCGCTCATGCCGTATCCCTGATTAAATAAGTCTAAGAAACCTCATTCATCATCTCTACAACTAAGTATTCAACCCAACCTTTAGTTCATAAAGGAGTGGATGACTCGAAAATGGTAGCTAAGGATATGTTGTGCAACCTGTAAGAAGTGAATAAAAATAAGTTGGGCTGCCAGAATATCCTGGCAGCCCTATTACGTTAGTATGTTATGAAAAATTTGAGAGAAATGAAACTTCACAGTTTCGAATTGTTTTACTAAACATGATTCTTTTTATATAGAGAAAGCATAGAAATTACTACTTTAATATGGTGGGAGAGGCTTGATCAACAGTCATTTTGTCGATGCTGGTGTGCTGCATGGAATCTACTTTTGCAGAATCTCCACTCAATGCAACAGAAGCGCCTCTTGTCGCCTTGATAACTCCCACGTTTTCAACATTCTGAGAATCTTCCTGGAATGGAACCTGAGCAGCATTGCCCAAAGTGAGGAAGATGGCTACGACAGCGGCAGCCTTGAATAATGGCTTCAGGCGCTCTGTCAGCGATACAACCTTTGCCTTGTTAGGCTCCTTGGTGTATTCATCTTCGATCATAGCCATCATCTTCTGGTCGAACTCCTCACCCAAAGCCTCGTTCTTGGTCTCGCTCAACTCATAGGCAAAGAGAGACTTATACGGCTCCAGCTCGGCAGGAAGTTCATCCTGGCTGAAGAATGTGCGGAGGATGTTCTCTTCTTCCAAAGAGGTCTCGCACTTCCAGTAGCGTTCCAAAAGTTGGTTGATGTACTTATAATCCATATCTGTCGAATTGTTGAAATCTTTGTTTTACTGTCTGACGAGCTCTGAAGATATTTACTTTTACTTGTTCCTCGGTTATTTCCAGAATTTCAGCTATTTCCCTGTATGCTTTTCCTTCGATATCTCTCAGTTGCAGGCAGGAGCGCTGTTTCTCTGGCAGCTCGTCTATCATTTTCCTCACGATGTCCAGCTTGTCTTTCTGAATCATTCGCTCGGATGGGGTAGAAGCGGTGTCTGGCTGCTCTATCTTCTCGTTTTCTATCGAATCATTCTGATTTTCTTTCTTCTTGATGCGATCGAGCGAGAGATTGCGGGCGATGGTGAGACTGAATGCCTCGATGGATTCCAAATCCTGCCATCTTTCGCGGGCGTTCCAGACTTTAATCATTGTATCCTGCACGACATCTTCTGCTTCCTCCCTGTTGAGAGTAATGCGCAGAGCCAGTCTGAAGAGTTTATTCTTCAGTGGCAAAACATCGTTTCGGAAACTGATTTCTTTCATCCCTCTATTATCAATGACGACTATGTTATAAGAAAGTTACAACCAATCTTAAATTATTTCTATTTTTAACTCTTATTAAGGAATGAAGGGTAAATGAATTCTTTACTCTTCGTTCTTCTCTCTTCACTTAATCACCGTTCCGTGCTTTCCGTCAATGGCAGTAGCGAGGGTGATAATCACTTCCTTTACTCCTGCATCGATGGCTGCGAGTGCATTCTCCAATTTTGGAATCATGCCACCTGCTACGGTTCCGTCAGCTTTGTATCTCTCAAAATCGGCATGGGTAATCACAGGGATCACGCTATCGTCATCGTCTGGATTGCTGAGCACGCCTTTCTTTTCAAAACTGTATATCAATGTCACATCGTAGTAAGGTGCCAGTGCCTTGGCGGTCTCGCTGGCGATGGTGTCGGCATTGGTATTGAGGATATTGCCCTTGCCGTCATGGGTCAGCGGAGCCATTACTGGGGTGATGTCTTCTTCCAGCAATGTCTGGAGCATCTTGCCGTTGGCACGTTCTACGTCGCCAACAAAGCCGAAGTCGATACCGTCCTTCAATGGGCGCTTATGACTGTGGATGACATCCATATCGGCTCCTGTCAGTCCTAATGCATTCACACCGTTTGCCTGGAGTTTTGCCACCAGGTTTTTGTTGACCAGTCCACCATAAACCATGGTCACCACTTCCAGCATGTCTGCATCGGTGATACGGCGACCATTCACCATCTTGCTCTCGATGCCAAGGGCTGCAGCTACCTTGGTGGCACGGCGACCACCGCCATGCACCAATACCTTCTTGCCAGGAATGGCTGCGAAATCCTTCAGGAGCTGTGCCAACTGCTCGCTGTCTTCTACAATGGCACCGCCTACCTTTACTACTGTTACTTTTTCCATTGTTATAATGTTTAATGTGTAGTGTTTAATGTTTAATAGAAAAGCAATTGAATTCTTCACTCTTCACACTTCGTTCTTCACTTACTGAAGATAAGTGTATCCGAAGAGACCATTGCGATAGGTGCCCAAGAATTCCTTGCCCTCATCGAGCGAAATCTTGCCTTCCTTCACACTCTTGGTCACCCACTGCTCCAACTGGCGGACGAGTTTCTTAGGATTGTACTGTACATAGTCCAAAACCTCTTCCACGGTCTCGCCGTCGAATATCTGGTCGATGCAGTACTTGCCGTCCTTCACAGAGATGTGGGCTGCATTGGTGTCGCCGAAGAGATTGTGCATATCACCTAAGATTTCCTGATAAGCTCCTACGAGGAACACACCGAGATAGTATGGCTCATTCTTCTTCAATGGATGGAGAGGGAGAACATTGCCGATATGTCCGTCGGTCACGAAATTCGCTATCTTGCCGTCGCTGTCGCAGGTGATGTCCTGCAAGGTGGCATTACGGGTTGGACGCTCGTCCAGGCGCTGGATTGGCATGATAGGGAAGAGCTGGTCGATGGCCCAACTGTCTGGCAGGCTCTGGAACAGGGAGAAGTTGCAGAAATACTTGTCTGCAAGAATCTTGTCCAATCCTCTGAGCTCCTCAGGCACATGCTTCATGTGCTTGGCAAGGTTGTTGATCTCGTGGCACACGCTCCAGTACATCGCCTCAATCTCTGCACGGGTCTTCAGATCTACGATGCCGTGAGAGAAGAGCTGCAATGCCTCTTCACGTATCTGCTCTGCATCATGCCAGTCTTCCAGCATGTTGCGTGGATTCAGATTGTCCCATATCTCATACAGGTCCTTGACCAACTGATGATCGGTTTCCTTTGCCTCAAACTCCTCTGGCATTTCCGGCAGGGAAGCGGTCTCCAATACGTCGATGACCAATACGGAGTGGTGGGCTGAAAGCGAACGGCCGCTCTCGGTGATGAGGTTAGGATGCTCGATATTATTCTTGTTGGCTGCATCCACGAAGGTATAGACACAGTCGTTCACATATTCCTGGATGGAGTAGTTCACGGAACTTTCGCTGCTGGAAGAGCGGGTGCCGTCGTAATCCACGCCAAGACCACCACCACAATCTACGAAATCTACATTGTAGCCCATCTTGTGGAGGTTGATATAGAACTGTGCTGCTTCGCGGAGGGCTGTCTGGATGCGGCGGATCTTGGTAATCTGGCTTCCGATGTGGAAGTGGATGAGGCGCAGGCAGTCGTGGAAGCCCATCTCCTCTATCTTGTTGAGGGCGGTAAGGAGTTCGGCACTTGTCAAACCGAACTTCGATGCATCGCCACCACTCTCAGCCCATTTGCCAGAGCCTGAAGAAGCGAGCTTGATGCGGATGCCGATGTTGGGTTTCACATTGAGCTTGTTAGCCACCTTGGCGATGATATCCAGCTCGTTGAGTTTCTCCACCACGATGAAGATGCGCTTGCCCATCTTCTGTGCCAGCAAGGCAAGTTCGATATAACTCTCGTCCTTGTAACCGTTGCAGATGATGAGCGAGTCGCTCTGAGCCTGCACGGCAATGACAGCATGAAGTTCTGGTTTGGAACCCGCCTCCAGTCCGAGGTTGAACTTCTTACCGTGAGAGATGATTTCCTCCACGACAGGCTGCATCTGGTTTACTTTGATAGGATAGATGACAAAGTTTTCTCCCTTGTATCCATACTCTTCCTTGGCTTTCTGAAAACAGCTGGCTGTCTTCTCAATGCGGTTGTCGAGGATGTCTGGGAAACGGAGCAATACAGGAGCGTTGATGTCCCGTAAAGCCAACTCGTCCATGATGTCGCGCAGGTCTATCTGCGTATTGTCCTTGCATGGAGTTACATAGACATCACCCTTGTCGTTGATGCCAAAGTAAGAAGTGCCCCAACCACCAATGTTGTAGAGCTCCTTCGAGTCTTCAATAGTCCATTTCTTCATTTTCTGTTCTTGTTCTTGCTATTAGTCTGTATTATAAATGTTGTTTTGATATTGACGTGATAAAGGTAAGCTACCTTTTTCTGCGGGTGCTTACCTTTACTGATCATTCTTTTTTAAATGCCCAACTGCTTGCGTAGCTGCTGGACGGTATCATTGATTTTATCGAAATCATCCATCACGCTGATGTCGAATATATGCTTTGCCTTGCTGTAGAAAGGCTCGCGCTGCTTGAGCTGTTCTCTGATGAATACCTGAACCTCCTCTGGTGTCTTGTTGAGCAGCAGAGGGCGTACTCCCTTGCCCATCTTCAGATGTTCGTAAAGTGTTTCTGCGGATGCCTTCAGATAGACGGTTTCTCCGCATTGGTTCATATAGTCTATGTTGTCGAAGAAGCAAGGTGTGCCTCCACCGCAACTGACGATAACATTTTCAAACTCAGCTACTTCGTGCAGCATGTTGTGCTCTATCTGTCGGAATCCCTCTTCTCCCATTTCGTCGAAGATTTGCTTCACGGTCTTGCGCATCCTGCTTTCTATATACCAATCCAGGTCATAAAACATGACGCCGAGTTCCTTGGCAAGGGCTTTGCCGACAGTTGTTTTGCCGGCGCCCATATATCCTATGATGATGATTGATTTCATTTCTCTCTTGTTGTTCTATCTGCGTTTTTATTTCCTGCGGCGTGCCGTTTTTGGCTCCGGTGCTTCCTTGATGATGGTCATGCACTCTTCATAGGTGAGTGCTTCTACATTCTCCATCTTGTTCTTTGGGAGTCGGTAGTTCTTACCATCGTAGGCGATGTAAGGACCATATTTTCCGTTCAGAAGTTCCAGCTTCTCATCTTCGGCGAAGCTCTTGAGGTGACGTTTCTGCTCAGTCTCTCTCTTCTCCTGAATGAGTTCGATGGCTCTGTCGAGAGTGATGGTCATCGGATCTTCTCCCTTAGGAATGGAAACATACTTGCGGTTGTGCTGCACGTATGGACCAAAGCGACCTGTACCTACGCTCACCTTGGTGCCCTCAAACTCTCCGAGTTCGCGAGGAAGCTTGAAAAGTTCCAGTGCCTCTTCCAGCGTAATGGTTTCGATACTCAGGTTGGAAGGGAGCTGGGCAAAGAGTGGCTTGTCCTTGTCTTCGGCAGAACCGATCTGTGCCACAGGACCAAATCGGCCTATCTTGACGAATACCGGTTTGCCTGTCTTAGGATCTGTTCCCAATTCTCTTTCGCCAGCCTTGTGCTCGCTGCGGGCATTCATCACCTTGCTTACTTCCGGCTCGAAGTCCTTGTCGAATGTCTTCATCCACTTGTTCCATTCGGTCTTTCCTTCGGCAATGTCATCAAACTTCTGTTCCACATTGGCTGTGAAGTTGTAGTCCATGATGCCAGGGAAGTTTTCCATCAGGAAGTCGTTGACAACGATTCCGATATCTGTAGGCAGCAGTTTTCCCTTTTCGTTGCCTGCTATTTCCTTCTTCACTTTCTGTGTCACCTTGATTCCCTTCAGCGAATCGATGGTATAGGAACGCTCAACGCCCTTCTTGTCGCCCTTCTGCACGTATTCACGTTGCTGGATGGTGCTGATGGTTGGCGCATAGGTAGAAGGACGGCCGATTCCTAAGTCTTCGAGTTTCTTTACCAGACTGGCCTCGGTATATCTCAGAGGTGCTGCCGAGAATTTCTCTGTAGCGGTGATTTCGCGGCGCTGCAGTTCGTCTCCTTCCTTCATGGCAGGGAGGATGTGTGTTGCATCTTCTGTACCATCTTCATCATCAGTTGACTCGCGGTAAACCTTGATGAATCCGTCGAAGGTGATGACTTCACCATTGGCAACGAATTTCTCCTCAGCATTGTCGATATGAATGTTGATCGTTGTTTTCTCTATCTGCGCATCAGCCATCTGAGAGGCGATGGTGCGTTTCCAGATCAGTTCATAGAGTCGTTTCTCCTGACTGGTTCCGTCGATAGATGTCTCATTCATATAGGTAGGGCGGATAGCCTCGTGCGCTTCCTGTGCTCCCTTGGAATGGGTGTGGTAGGCGCGTGGCTGGCTGTATTCGCTTCCATATACCTTGATGATTTCGTCCTTGCTGGCATTGGTGCAGAGGGTGGAGAGGTTGACGCTATCGGTACGCATGTAGGTGATGCGTCCGCTTTCGTACAACTTCTGGGCAATCATCATGGTCTGGCTCACGGTGAAGCCCAACTTTCTGGCAGCCTCCTGCTGTAGGGTAGAGGTTGTGAAAGGAGGGGCTGGCGTGCGCTTCAGAGGTTTCTTGTTGACAGCTTCTACTGTAAACTTGGCATCCTTGCATTTTTCCAGAAAAACCTCTACTTCCTCATGTGTTTTGAAACGCTTGTCCAGTTCAGCCTTCACTTCCGTAGCATTTCCGTTTTCGTTGATCAATGCGAAGATGGCAGAAACGCGGTAGTAAGATTCGCTCTTGAACTTCTGGATTTCGCGCTCACGTTCTACGATGAGTCTGACGGCTACGCTCTGTACGCGACCAGCAGAGAGAGCAGGTTTCACCTTGCGCCAAAGTACTGGAGAAAGCTTGAAACCCACCAGTCGGTCGAGGACACGGCGAGCCTGTTGGGCATTCACTAAGTTCATGTCCAAGTGGCGTGGGTGCTGAATAGCATCCAAGATAGCCGGTTTTGTAATTTCGTGGAAGACGATACGGCTTGTCTTCTCTTCATCCAATCCGAGAACTTCGCAAAGGTGCCAGCTGATGGCTTCTCCCTCGCGGTCCTCATCGGAAGCCAACCAGATCTTCTTGGCTTTCTTCGCAGTTGCTTTCAATTCTGTAACGAGCTTTTTCTTTTCATCAGGAATCTCGTAGTCTGGTTCCATGGTTTGCTCGTTTATACTAAGTTCCTTCTTTTTCAGGTCACGAATGTGGCCGTAAGAAGACATCACCTTATAGTCTTTACCTAAAAACTCTTCGATTTTCTTTGCCTTTGCAGGGCTCTCGACGATTACTAAATTTTCTTGCATAAGCTTCTACACAATTACTTTTGGTTGCAAAAGTAAATAAACTTTTTGCTTATACCTTATTATATAGTGTTTTTTTTTAGTTTTTTAAATGTTTTGCGAGAAAAAAGATGGTTTGACAGAGCGAAATTCACTACATTTGCAAAATACAGATGGAGTGATGTAAAACGGAGAGGACTGATGAGGCTCACCATGCGTTGCTGCAAAAAGCAGATGAAAGGAGCAGACAATAGGAGGCTGAAAAATAAAATACATAGTCCCACGGATTTGACTTATGGCACACCCTCATGGAACGAAGATTTATCTGTGGCTTAACGAAGATCCCTTAGGAATCTGGTAAGTCCCTTTTTGATGGAATCAAAAGCAAACTTGTCTATATCTATTTCTGAGAATGGAATCCAGTAGTAGGCGGCAGCATCATCCATGGCTTCTACATGAGATAAGTCCTTGACCTTCACCTTGAAAAACATATCGAGCGTATGAACTAAGAAGCCGGAATAGAGATAGGTGTTGGGATAGCTGAACTGATAGCTGACTTCCGTAGCTTCCAGACCCGTCTCTTCTTTTACCTCGCGTGCCATGGCCTCCTCACCGGTTTCGTCCATATCGACAAAACCGCCTGGCATGTCGAGCATGTCTTTGCCTGGGTCATTCTTACGGCGGACCACTAAGAGTTCATCCTTCTCATTGACGATGAGGGCAACTGTGGCGCTGCTGGCATTGAGGTAATAACTGAAACCGCAATCTTTGCATTTCTTGCTTTTGATGTTGTTGATCTCGAAATGCGGAGAACCGCATATCGGACAATACTGAAATTTGTCTAAAACGTGCATAATTTAATTAGAAATTAGAAATTTCTCATTTGTCATTTGTCATTTAAAGAAAAGAATTTCTTGTTCATTTTTTAGTGTATTAAGTTTATAATTTTAATGGTTTTATCTGTCCATGTTGATGAATGTTGATAGAGTAAGTTAGTTAGAAACCTTTTCTTATAGAAGACCCCTGAAGGCCTTATAGAAGACTCTTGATAGCTGCATCGATGTCCTTGATCTGTGCATCGCGAGCCTGCAAGGTATTGTTGCGGTCTATCAGGAAGAAGGTAGGGATGCTCTGCACATTATAGCTTGCCAGGCTTTGTCCCTGAACGCCATCTTCATCGCGCACGCAAATCCAAGGGATTCCGGCAGTAGAAGTCTTCCAGAAATGCTCGTCTGGATCTACGGATACCTGATAAATCTCCAGACCTGCAGCATGATACTTGTTGTAAAGGTCGCGGAGCATCATAATACGTTTGGTACTCTCTCTGTTGGCAAAGAGATGGAAGTCGAGCAACACTACCTTGCCCTTGAGGTCGGTAAGATTGCGTACCACACCCTTGTTGTCTGTCAGCGAGAGGTTGATGCATCCATTTACGTTCACCTTGCTGGCATCAATCTGGCGCTCTGCTATCTGGTTTTCCATGATGCGAATGTCCTTCATGCCCTGGATGGCGATGTTGTGAAGGTTCTTGCCACGCTCAGCGTTAGGATAGTAAGTATCCCAACTGGTAGCCACGGCAGCAAACACCTTGATGTCATCCTTGTTGTTGCGTGGATTGAACAGCAGGGAGTTGGTTCCACCTATCTGAATGGTCTGGAAAAGAGCATAGTAGGAAGAAGCCTTCATTGGTGCCTTGAAGATATACTGGGTCTTGATGTCCTGCTTGTAGCTGTTGATCACCTGAGCTATTGCCACGTTCATGGAGTCAACTCCCATGTTTGGATTTTTGGTGATACTGTTGATGGTAGCCTGCAGGTTCATCTGCTTGAGCGACAGCTCCTTGATGGTAGAACAGTTCTCCGAACCTTCCACTTCGTATTTGTAAGCCATCGTAGGGTATGCAGCCTTTACGAGGATGGTTTCCGTAGAGTCAATAGAGAGGTTGATGGTCTGGTTGGCAATACGCAGGCGATAGAACTCAGGAGAAACAGAGTCCATGGCATTTTCTTCGAAAGCGAAGGAACCGTCTTCGCCCAACTTCACCGAGTCTATTTTCTCAGGACCGTTCAGACCGATATTCTCCAGGTAGAGCATGGAGTCCTTGGCTTCAGTAATGTTGCCGTTGATATGAAATTTCTTGTTATGACAAGAAGTGAAAGCCAGTGCAGCAACCATGATCACTGCCACTGAAAAGATTCTGGTTATTTTCATGAATTTCTGTATTTTGCAAAATTATCGACTGCAAAGGTAGCAATAAAATTGTGAATAAGCTCTCTTAGATAGATAAAATATTTAAAAAAGCAGAAAATAGTTGCACATTTATTCGTTTATTAATAATTAAAAAGGTATCTTTGCAGCGTTTTAGATATTAGATGTTAGACAAAACAATAAGTTTTTAAATTTTAGATGAACGTAATTACAAAAAGTGTTCAGTTGCCTGATGGAAGAACCATCACAATTGAGACCGGAAAAGTTGCAAAACAGGCTGATGGTGCTGCGGTTCTCCGCATGGGTAACACAGTGCTTCTCGCAACTGTTTGTGCAGCAAAGGATGCAGTTCCGGGTACAGATTTCATGCCTTTGCAAGTAGATTACCGTGAGCAGTACAGTGCTGCTGGTCGTTTCCCTGGTGGTTTCACCAAGCGCGAAGGCAAAGCCAGCGACGAGGAGATCCTTACCTCTCGCCTTGTGGACCGTGCTTTGCGTCCACTTTTCCCTTCTAACTACCATGCAGAAGTTTACGTACAGGTAATGTTGCTCTCAGCCGATGGTGTTGACCAGCCAGATGCCCTTGCAGGTTTCGCTGCTTCAGCTGCCATGGCTTGTTCAGATATTCCTTTCGAGCACTACATCTCTGAGGTTCGTGTAGCTCGTATCAATGGTGAGTATGTTGTTAACCCTACATTCCAGCAGATGGAAGAGGCTGACATGGATATCATGGTTGGTGCTACCAAGGACAATATCATGATGGTAGAAGGTGAGATGAAGGAAGTTTCTGAGCAGGATCTCATCGGTGCCCTCAAGGCTGCTGCCGAGGCTATCAAGCCTATGTGCGAGCTCCAGTATGAGTTGGCTAAGGAGAAGGGTACTGACGTGAAGCGTGAGTATGATCATGAGATCAACGACGAGGAACTCCGTGAGCAGATCAAGTCTGAGCTTTACAAGCCTGCTTATGATATCAACCACCAGGCTTTGGAGAAACATGCTCGTCAGGATGCTTTCGACAAGGTTTTGGCTGACTTCCTTGAGAAGTATGACGCAGCTCATACCGATCTCTCTGAGGAAGACCTGGAGGAGAAGCACGCTGAGGCTACCCGCTACTATGATGACGTAATGCGCGATGCTATGCGTCGTTGCATCCTCGATGAGGGCTTGCGTCTTGATGGTCGTGCTACTACAGATATCCGCCCTATCTGGTGCGAGGTGTCTCCACTCCCAATGCCTCACGGAAGCGCTATCTTCCAGCGTGGTGAGACTATGTCTCTCTCTACATGTACTCTTGGTACAAAGATGGATGAGAAGCTTATCGACGGTGTGCTCGAGAAGAGCTACCAGCGCTTCCTCCTTCACTATAACTTCCCTCCATTCTCTACAGGTGAGGCTAAGGCTCAGCGCGGCGTAGGCCGTCGTGAGATTGGTCACGGTCACTTGGCATGGCGTGGTTTGAAGGGTCAGATTCCTGCAGACTTCCCTTACACCGTACGTTTGGTAAGCCAGATCCTGGAGTCTAACGGTTCTTCTTCTATGGCTACTGTTTGTGCCGGTACTCTCGCCCTGATGGATGCAGGTGTTCCTATGAAGAAGCCAGTTTCTGGTATCGCTATGGGTCTTATCAAGAACCCAGGTGAGGACAAGTACGCTATCCTCAGTGATATCCTCGGTGATGAGGACCACTTGGGTGATATGGACTTCAAGACCACAGGTACCCGCGATGGTTTGACCGCTACACAGATGGATATCAAGTGCGACGGTTTGAGCTTCGAGATTCTCGAGGAGGCTTTGATGCAGGCTAAGGCTGGTCGTGAGCACATCCTCAACTGCATGATGGAGACTATCTCTGAGCCACGTGCTGAGATGAAGCCACAGGTTCCACGTATCGTAGCATTCGATATTCCTAAGGAGTTCATCGGTGCTGTTATCGGCCCTGGTGGTAAGATTATCCAGCAGATGCAGGAGGATACTGGTGCTACTATCACTATCGAGGAGACTGATGGTAAGGGTCACGTACAGGTATCTGCTCCTAACAAGGATTCTATCGATGCTGCTTTGGCTAAGATCAAGGCTATCGTAGCTGTTCCTGAGGTTGGTGAGGTTTACGAGGGTACTGTTCGTTCTATCATGCCTTACGGTTGCTTCGTAGAGATTCTCCCTGGTAAGGATGGTTTGCTCCACATCTCTGAGATTGACTGGAAGCGTCTTGAGACAGTTGAAGAGGCTGGCATCAAGGAAGGCGACAAGATCAAGGTGAAGTTGATGGAGATTGATCCTAAGACTGGAAAGTACAAGCTCTCTCACCGTGTGTTGATGGAAAAGCCAGAGGGTTATGTTGAGCGTGAGCGTCGTCCACGTCCAGAGCGTGGTGAGCGTCGCCCTCGTCGTGATGACCGTCATGAGGGTCGTGGTGAGCGTCCAGCTCGTCAGCCACGCCGTTACGAGCATCGTAACGATGAGCAGGCTCCTAAGGATTTCAACGATTCTTTGGATCACAACAATGATTAATCATCTTCAGAAAATGATGGATTAATCATTATCCGATTCGAATATATCATTTCGAATATATATATAATAAGGTGTATCTCAGCAATGGGATACACCTTTTATTTTTAAAACTACAAGGAATTTCCTTAAAAGTTTTAATGAAAGTCATCGGGAAGTATTGGGCAGATGATCAGGAATTTGTCCCCTTTTCGTCGAAAATATAGTTGCATTCATAGGAATGCAACACCTAAATTATAGGAATGCAACTATTTTGTTGAGGAATGCAACACCTTTTTTCGTTTTTTTTCTCTAAATTTGTCAACCAAACCTATTGATTGAATTTGTTAATGATTCCAGACAGCGTTTTTACAAAATGGTAAAAGAGTGTTTGGTTCCAGTCTGATTTGAATTCCAGTAAGAGTGAATGATCATGTTCTTTGATATAGGTAAGAGTGAATGATAAAGTTCTTCGATATATATTAATTCTAATAATAGTTTTTATGAAGCATTTTCTACAACAAATGAAAAGAGATGCCCTGGCTCCTCCAAGAAGAGCTTGGGCTATGCGGCATTGGGCATTGAGCCTGCTGCTATTGGTAATGTTACAGTTTGTGGGTTCAACAGCCAAGGCGCAGACGCCTTGGGTGAATGATGTGCATGGACAAAATTTTCCAGGAACGTTGCACGTTTATTTCAATTTCAACTTTTTCTGTTGGGATGGAGATAATGGTGCATACGATGATGAGGTGTGGCTCCAGGTGAACGGTAAAGATGTTATCAATCTTAAAACAGTATGGAGTCTTATTTCGGGTAGTCGTAACAACGAAGATAACCTGAAGAAGAAAAATTATAACTGGGTAGTTGGTACTCCAAAATCTTTTTCCAAAAATGGCTATAGAGGCACGGTCGCTCTCAGTAACATTCAAAATACAGAAGGCAAATGGATGGGTACTACAGTTGATCTTATTCTGGAACGTTGGATTTACAATAATTCAAATGAGATTACGATTCGAGGAAAGTGGAGATATAAGGACAACTCTACCAGTAATGACCTAAAAGTCAAAGTCGGAACATTCAACTTCCCTTCGATGTCTTGGCCTGACATTTATTTTAAGCGTACTGCCAATGGGGTAGTTCAGGCTTATTCCACGAATTTGCTAAAAGAAAAATATAATAACTGTGGAGGTAAAGATAAATCGGGTACTTTAAGGTATGCTTATCGTTTCTCGAAGAAATATGAGGGAAACGTAAATTGGCCAAGCGAACCGATCAAGATTGAAACTTATTGGGATAATCTCAATTCTACTCCCAAGAAGGTGAAGACGGATTTTGTGGATTGTACAGAATCTGCAACTTCGGCTTATGTGACAATGAAACTTGACAATTTTGAGGCTCATTGCCTGCATCCTTTTATCACTCGTTTTGCGCCCAATTATAGGTCATATCCTCTTAACGGAAGCCAATGTATAGAGAACAATGTCTATTTTAATAGAAGTTATGAGAGGGACCATTGGGTCAATGGATATCCACGTCCAAAGTCGATTTCTACTTCTACCAATTCCTGGACAAAGAATGTGATCCTCTCTTGGACACCGGAAATTGCTGATCCTAGCCATGTGACCACACAGGGTAAATGGGTGGTTTTCCGCAGGAAGAGTGGTTCGAGCACTTATGAAAAATTGAAGGAATTGGCATATATTGACAAGCAGGTATCATATACAGATGAGGATACTAAGGACTACAATACTACTTATTATTATTATGTGGCATTCCAACCGAATGAATGGAATACTTCCATAATGAAGCCAGAGGATGCTACCAATTTGTATAAGAGTACTTATACGTCTATATCAACGAGCAACCCTCTGAAGTCTATATTGGCATCGAATAATTTGGATAATAAAATTACAGTGACTTGTAGTTTCTATTCTTTCGAAAATGCTACGTCTTCTAACCCTTATAAACTTCTGGTTTATCGCCGTGCAAAAGGTACTACGGATTGGGGAGAAGTCTTCCATGAGACAACTATTAGTGACAAGAACGTCACAAGTCATTCCTTTGATGATACCAAAATTGCCAATGCTTGCGTGAAATACCAATATATGATGAAAGTTGCAGCACAAGAAACAACTTTCACAAGTAACATATGTGATGGTGGTATTGATGGAAACTCTGAGGTGACTAGTGTCAATGCAAGCCGTGGAGCTTACAGCGGTACAGTGCGTGTCAACTGGGATGTCAAGCAAGTAGGTACAGACTTGACCTATTTCAATGTGCGCCGTCGCCTCTTAGGAAGCGATGCGGAATATCAAAATATATATACTACTTCTGGTGTGGCTGAGACTTATACATACGAGGATAATTCTGCTCAACCAGGCTCTTACTACCAGTATGAGGTGGAATGTTATCGCAAGTGTAAGGAAACAGGAACAATTAGTCCTGGTGCATCACAAGAAACGGATGGTTTTGCTCTTGCTACGGGAGTTGTCAGCGGTCGTATATCTTATGATACAGGCACGGCAGTGGAAGGTGTGAAAGTGATAGCGGAAGCAAATAATGCTGATGGAGAAAAACTGACGGCATTCCATGCGCTCAGCACTACCAAAGATGTGACCTGTCAGGTGGGTATTGCCAAGCCTAAAGAGACGATGGCATCTTTGTTCGGTAATCCATGGACTGCACAGACGTATATCAAGATAGACCAATTCCCGGAAAATGGTATGCACGTCTTCGCTACCAATTTTTTCTATTTTGCAGTTGGATCTACAGGTGATCTCAGTATAGGACTATCTTATCTTAAAAATAACAAGATAGAGCTTGACCGCCGTTATTTGGACAAGAAAATTACAATAGCGGAGAGCAAGTTCTATAATGCATCTGTTTCTTTCGATGGAAATGCGACATATACAGTGCGTGTTATAGGGGAAAACGGAAAAATCCAAAGTGCCAAGGTGCAGATTTCAGATCCAAGTGCATATAAGATGGTTGATGCCATTTTGTCTGCAAATAGGGATTACTTGCCTGAATCTGGACTTTGGTATGGAGATAGCAGAGTTGATAACCAAACTTATTCTGGTGTCATCGATGAATGTCGCTTCTGGACAAAGGAATTGACAGACGACCAAATCAAGAAGAACTATAATCACACGCTGTCGGGCAGTGAAGATGGTCTCTACTTGTATTATAAGTTTGATGAGGGTATTACTAATCAAACCATAGCTTATGACTACTCGAAGACTGGTGGCGTCTCTAATGGAAACCATGGAAAAATCGTCGACATGGAAATCACCGATGACGTACCTTCGGAGGATCAGCTCTCCTTGTCGGCATATACCGACGTGAATGGTAACTATACCATCAGTGGCGTGCCTTTCTCTGGTGATGGTACCAGCTATACTATCCGTCCTTCCATGGGCGAACATAAGTTCTCTGCTGCCAAGGCAAACCGTTTTGTCAGTGCACAGTCGCTCGTTCACAATGGTGTCGACTTCCAGGATGTCAGTTCATTCTCTGTCAGCGGTGTCGTATATTATCAAGGTACTACAATCCCTGTAGAGGGTGTGCAGTTTGCCGTGGATGGTGTGTCTTGCACCAAGGATGGTGAGTTTATCCAAACCAACGAAAAGGGTGAATATACCATCAGCGTGCCTATCGGCTATCACTATATCAGTGCCAGCAAGCTCGGTCATGAGTTCTGCAATGCAGATGGCAAGTCGTATAAGGGTATGGGATATTATCCTACCCAGTTGGAAGAAAGCAATGATATGCTCACTTATGAGTTCACTAGACCTTTGCCTGGTCTTACTTTCTACGACACCACGCTTGTACCTATCGTAGGCCGTGTGACGGGTGGTGCGGTAGAGAATGAAAAACCGCTTGGTTTGGGACAGTCTGTCAACAACATTGGTCAGGCTACATTGACCCTGAAGGCTTCTGATACTTATAGTATGAATGTGAGTGTGGAAAAGAATGGACAGGCTTATGAATATGTGACGGCAAAGACCGATAGAGTATTTGCTGTTCCTGCTGATGCTGTTTGTAACTCAACTACTACTGTGGGTTCCGGTTCTGCCGATAAGGCACGTATCATTACCATCAAGACCGACCCTAAGACCGGTGAGTTTGCTGCTATGGTTCCACCGCTTCAATATACTGTGACAGGAATTAAGATTGACAGCAACAGCGATATCAGTTGGAATACGGCTGAAATCATCAATGCTACTGATCCACAGAATACATCTGTCGATTCTATCGAAGTAGAGGATGGCTATAAGAAGTTTGAATATGTAGCATCGCTGAAGAAGAGTTACCGCAGTCCGGCTATCCTGGATGTGGTACAGAAGAATGTAGAGGCTGAAGGTGCCTTTGGTGAACCAACCTATGAGCTGGTTGCTGAAGATGGCACCAAGAGATTGATAGAACTATATAATAAGGAGAAAACGTTTACTCTGCCAAAGACTGCAAATGAGGATGCCTATACCTTCGGTTATCCTGTCTTCGTTCAGAGAGGCAACTACGAGTTCGACCTGAGTTTGTATGAAAAGTATTACAACCATGACGCAGATGCTTCTGTCAAGGAGTCAAAGGTGCCATTGGCAAACAATACGGTGAACATCACCAACCAGATGGGATTTGGTACTTCTGTCTATGTCACTGGTGACAAGGACGGTGAGGTATATGAGTCTTCTCAGACTGAAATCGAGCTCGACTCTTTAGGTCATGGAACCTACTCTTGGCAAGCTGGTTCTCCAAATATCCTGACTCCTTACACCCGTACGCTCACGATGAGCTATCCTATAGATGGTGTGGAGAAGAACTGGAGTGGCAACGGATTCCAGGGCATTGTCTTGGGACAGTTGACTTCGGGTAGCAACTTCGTGACCTCTGGTCCTGACGAGGTGATTATGATTCTTCGTGACCCAGCAGGCTCCGGATCAAATGCTTATATCGAGGAAGGACAGTCCTTCTCTACCACCAAGATGCGTGGTGGAACTATAAAATATGCCAATGAGACGAGCGTCAAGGCAAGCATGGGTTGCGAAACTACCATTACAACCGGTACGGCAGGTATGGGTGCTTTGGTAACTAAAGATACCAAAATAGAAGTGAAGAACGAGTTGGAAGTGGGAGTCAAGATTGACGAAGAGGTGAGAATGGGAAATACCACTGTTCAGACCATTACCACTACCAAGCGTATCTCTACCAGCGATCAGCCGGAGTATGTAGGCGATCAGGGTGACGTATTCATCGGTTCTTCTGTGAACTACAATTTCGGCAATGCCCGACAGGTAGGTATCTATGCGGCTGATGCTAATAGTGTGCCAGCACTGGAGAAACGCGATGTGATGAGCGTGGGTACTCGTTATGGTACTGAGTTCTCCTATACTCAGAACTATGTGGAGAACGTACTGCTGCCAAACTTCAAGAAGTTGCGTAACTCTTGCTTGGTACATGTGAACAGCTATGATGGCTATGTCAATAACACAGACAAGCCAGTTTATATCACCAAGTTGTCTAATACTGATTCCAGATTAGGCTCCAACAATAGTGATAAGAAAGTTTGGGGAGCCAAGGCTTCCAAGTCTGGTGAACTTAGCGGTGAGTCTTATAAGATGGTCTTGCCAAAGAGTGCATACAATGGTTCTCAATTGAAGGACGACTATGTGGCAAGCGATACCATCGCCTGGTATAATGCGCAGATTTCTGCATGGACACAGGTTTTGGCCAACAATGAGAAGGCAAAGGTGACTGCCATCGAGAATGCTGAGTACAAGCGTACAAACTATTCTTTTGATGCCGGTTCAAGTGTGTCCAGTTCTACCCAATCGGTGAACAGTAAGGATTTCACCGTGGAAAGCGAGACTTCGCTGCTGATTGTAGGTAGTGGAAAACTTGGATTTGCATTTGATGGAAATGGTGTTGAGGTTTTGACAAACGATGAAAAGGGAGGTGGCGCGACAACAAGTGATGGCAGCACCGAGGAGTCTTCTCGTGAAGTGGGCTTCTCGCTTGTAGAGACTGGTGATGCCGATGCACTTTCTATTGATGTCATCGATGCTCCTGATGGATTTGGACCTATCTTCTATACTCGTGCCGGACAAACCAGTTGCCCATACGAGGATGAGGTGAAGACCAAGTATTACAGACCGGGTACTACCATCCAGACAAAGACTGCTCAGGTGGAGCAGCCTCATCTCAGTGCCAAGGAAACTTCTGTGACAGGTGTACCAAGTGGCAAACCTGCTACATTTACCATCTACTTGCAGAATACCAGTGAGGCTGATATCGACAGTTACTTCAACTTGAATGTGGTCGATTCTTCCAATCCAAATGGTGCTGCTGTCAAGATGGACGGTAAGGATGTGACCGCTGGTCGTACAATTCTCGTACCAGCAGGTGAGACTGTAACCAAGACTTTGCAGATTTCACAGACCAATCCTGACATTTATGATTATAAGGATTTGCAGCTTCGTATGTCAAGCACCTGTGATAGCAATATCGAGGAAATCCTGAAACTCAGTGCCTACTTCCAGCAGACGAGCAGTGATGTCTCTCTGAAGTCAGCTGAGAGTGCCATCAATTTGGAGACTGGTACTTCGATGCATCTTACCATCAGCAATTATGATAAGAATGCTCGTGGTATGAAGAGCGTTCGCCTGCAGGTACAGCAGCAGGGCAATCCGCAGTGGCTTACCGTGAAAGAGTGGGTAGTCAGCGAGAAGGAAGCGGCTGCTGATAAGAACAAGGGCTTGTTGCCTGATGAAGGTACATTCAATTATGTCTTCAGTATGGCAAACAATGATACTTATCCTGATGGTCAATGGAATATCCGTACCATTACGGTGAGCAACTTTGGTGGTGAAGAGGTGACGAAGTCTTCTGAAGTCATTTCCTTCTATAAGGATATGGCTCGCCCACAGGTGATTAGCAATCCTAATCCATCTAATGGCGTACTTACCGCAGACAGCGAAATCTCCTTGACTTTCAATGAGGATATTCGTTCTGGTGCGATGAGCAAGGCTGACAACTTCTCTATCCAGGGAGAATTGAATGATGCACAGGTGGCTCATGATGTGGCTCTGAATCTGACAGGTGGCGAAGGTGCCAAGACCAATGCCAACTTCAATTTAAGCAATAAGTCGTTTGCCGTCAATATGTGGATGCGTTACTCTGCCAAGGGTGAGGTGTTCTCACATGGCACGAAGGCTGGCAGAATGACCGTGAGCGTGGCTGATGATGACAAGATGGTAGTTGATGTCAATGGACAGAAATTTACCAGCGACAATGCTTTCAAGAAGAATACCTGGCAGTTTGTCAGCTTCAGTTATGATGCAGAGAAGCAGACCTTCAATGCCAATTATGCTTATGATGCCTTTGATGTTGTCTTGTTCAACAATTTAAAGGTTGGTGAGTACAAAGGCAATGGTCCTGTCACATTGGGTGAGAAGATGCAAGGTCAGATACATGATGTCAGTCTTTGGAATCAGGCTCGTCCTTGGAGTGAGGCTCAGAATGAAATGTACGAGCGGAAGACCCGTTATAGCGATGGCTTGATGGGCTATTGGCGACTGGATGAAGGTCATGGTGGTTTGGCTACCGACTATGCTCGCAGTCGTAATCTCGTTTTGCCTTCTGCTACAGCCTGGTATTTAGCAAGCAAGAATTATGCACTTGCCTTGGACGGAAAGACCGTTGTGGCTGTGGATGCTTCCAAGATTGCCACAACCCATGAGGAAAGCTATTTGGCTGAATTCTGGTTCCGTGCTGAGGAAAAACAGAATGGTAAGGCGAATGTCTTCGGATTCAATAACAAGGATAAGTTCGACATATTTGTTGATGAGGCTGGTTTGCTCAAGATGAATGTGAATGGTGCTGATTATGCAATCGGTTCTGACAAGGTGACTGACAACCAGTGGCACCATGTAGCTGTCAATGTGCTGAAGAGTACATCTGGTTCTGCTACGGTTTATCTCGATGGTGTGGCTAAGAAGCAGATGATGGCTTCTGTTCTTCCTGCCATCCAGACAAGTAAGTTGCTCTTGGGTGGTAAGTATGATGGTGCTCAGGCTACGGATATGCTGAAGGGTGCGATAGATGAAATCCGTATCTGGAAGGGTCGTCGCATGGGTGATGTCATCAAGAACAATATGTATGCCCGTGTCAATAAGGCAAGTGATGGCTTGATAGCTTACTATCCTTTCGAGGAGGGTGGACTTGATGAAGGTAATGCGCCTACCATCCTGGCAACGCTCTCTGACCAGAGTGCTACACGCTCTGGGGAAGTTAAGCCTGTTAATGTGCCTGTAACTCTTGCGCCCACTTCTGATAATGTACCGGCATTGAAGTCTGTACCTGATAAGCAGAATGTAAGCTTCGAATATGTGGCAAGCGAGCGTAAGATTCTGGTAAATCTCACAGAGCAACCACAACGTATCGAGGGATGCACGCTGACTGTAACGGTCAAGAATGTACGTGACAGTCACAATAACTATTCTGAGAATGTGACATGGGATGTCTATGTTCGTCAAAACCAACTGGTATGGAAACAGGATGAAGTGGAAACCGTGAAGCATGGTACAGAAAAGGTGAGCATCGAGGCTGAAATCAATAATAATAGTGGTACTACAGAGTCTTGGACTATAAGCGGTTTGCCATCTTGGCTCACTCTGGAGAATGAAACGGGCTATCTGCCTGCGCTCTCCAGCAAGAAGTTGACCTTTGCGGTTGATCCTGCTCTTGCCATCGGCAGTCAGGAGGCTACGATTTACCTGACTGGTAACTTGGGCGTACCAGAACCTATGGTTATCAAGGTGAACAGTACGAGTGTGGCTCCAGACTGGAGCGTAAATTCTGCAGATTACGAATTTACGATGAATGTCAATGGTCAGCTTGAAATCAATGGTGAGATGTCACAAGACGTGAATGACATCGTGGCTGCCTTCCGAGGTGACAGATGCGTGGGTGTGGCTAAGCCTGCTTACTTCTCTCGCTATGATGCTTACTATGTGCTCATGAATGTATATGGTAATGCTGAGGACAACGGCAAGGACTTGACCTATAAGGTATTTGAGGCTAAGACGGGTAGAGTTCTTCCGATGGTAGAGGTGAGCATGGACAAGGCGAACATGTTTGTGACCGACAATATCGTTGGTACCATCTCTTCACCTAACGTTTGGAATGCCCAGGAAAAGGTAGAGCAGATCCTGAATCTCAAGAAGGGATGGCAATGGAGCAGCTTCTATGTGAATCCTGATAATGGCAGTGCTGATGAACTTCTCGCTGGCATCAAGAATCAGGTGAACTATATGATCAGTGAAAATGGACAGTGGACTCCTACCAGCAATTCCATCAACGAGGTGGTAGCTGGCGAGATGTACAAAATCCAGGGCAATGCGCCTGTATCTCTGTCTGTTGTCGGTGATGCTATTGATGTTGCCAACGATCCTGTTGTCATCAAACCTAATTGGAACTGGATTGGCTATAAGGCTCCTGGATACGTTTCTATCGGCAATGCGTTTGCTGATCTCGAACCTCAGGAAGGTGATGTTGTCAAGAGTCAGACTGCTTTTGCTTCTTGGAACAGTAGTGAATGGGTAGGCTCTTTGGAGGCTTTGAAGTCGGGCGAGGGTTACTTGTATTATTCTACTCGTAATCAGCAGCAGACTTTCCATTATCCATCTGCAACTTCTTCTGCTGCCAGGGAAGCCTCTATGGCTAAGAGCATGAGACTGGGTGGAGATGATGCAGTGAATGAGAAAACTGAGATTGCCCAGATGCATCAAGGCAATATGAACGTCATTGCCCGTGTGGTAGATAAGCATGGTGCTGTCCGTTCGGATGCCGTCGTCAGAGTGATTGATGGTGATGGTGAACTTCGTGCCTTGACTGATGAGGCTCATGCTGATCTTTATTTCATCACGATTGCTGGTGAGAACAGTGGTGCTAACTTGCGTTTCATCGTCAGCGTGGATGGAATGGAACAGGTGATTCCTGGAACCATGTTCTATCGTGACGATGCTATCGTGGGCAGTCTTGACCAACCTCTCGTCATCGATTTGGCTTCTACCACAGGTATTGGCTCTGTCAAGACGGATGAGGATAGTTCAGAAGCAACGTATGACTTGAACGGTAGGCGTGTAGCTAAGCATGCTATCGAGACTGTTGTCATTCGTGGTAACAAGAAATTCGTTCATCTTAACAAGTAAGATTTATGAGAAAATTCTTTTTAATATTATGTCTGGTTTGTGCGGCACAGGGAATGTCCGCACAGACCGACATTCACGACAAGTATTCTTCCAAGTCTGAGGCTTGTGAGGATGGTACTTATCGAAAGTCTGACGGATATAAGGAATTTGGTCAGATTGGTTGGGAGAAGGAGAGCGGCTGGCGCCAAATCCAATATCTTGACCGTTATGAGCGGGAACATCGCATATACAATACCAATTCTTTCTTGTACTGTCAGGTGATGTGGAATGATGTTCTCCTGGATGACTGTGAGATTGTGGCTTTTGATTCGAAGGGCAATGTAGTGGGCAATCAGTGTCCTGAACCTTTTCCGCAGAAAGCAGGCAACCTGCATCACGTGGCCATCATGGCTATCTTTGGGGATACGCCTCAGGAGAAAATTACCTTTAAGGTAATCAAGGGTGCTGGTACGGTTGCGGATCCTGTCAGTGAAAAACAGGCTGAGGAAGTTCATCTGTTTGTTCCTAATGGAACGACGGGACTTGTTGATGCTGATGGGGATGGTCGTCTGGATACCTGGAAGCCTGTTGTGCTCCATGTCAAAGAAACGCCTACTGCTATCAGGGAGGTTTCATCAGACTCTGTGAAAGGTATAAACGACAAGATAGTCTATACTTTATCTGGCCAGCGCATCCACAAGGATGCAGTCTCTCCTGGTACAATCATATTGGTCAATGGAAAGAGATATTTAGTTAAATAAGTTGTATTCAGATCGTGTGCTTGCCTATGGCAATAAAGTGCCCTCAGTAAGGGCACTTTTGCGCCATAGGCAAGTTTTTTTCCTATCTTAGTCCTTTTTCTTCAACTCGTATAGGCATTTACCCTTCACCCTTCATCTTTTTTCCTGAAACCCCCATAAACACTGGGGTTCTGGAGGTGAAGGGCAAAAATTCACCCTTCACCACCCATCTTCACCCTTCACCGTCTGTCATCTGAATGTTATTTCTGCCTTAATAGAAGCCTGCTTCACTCTTAATAGAAGCTTACTTCACTCTTCATAGAAGCTTACTTCACTCTTCATGGAAAGCCGGAAGATGCTAAAATAAATAACGGGTGGTGAAGATTGGCGAAAATTTTTACAAGACGAAGGGGTAAGCGGCTCCGCATTTATACCATTGTAGCTTTCTCGTTTGTTCGTACCTTTGC